>JAEEGH010000810.1_pt1 | contig 97653 bp, 65 predicted proteins | sample 9134181 | NCBI WGS metagenome assembly JAEEGH01 (sample SAMN16246544, study PRJNA631951) | gut metagenome | biome: gut microbiome; feature: rumen; material: DP-attached | host: Bos | place: Iran: Karaj | collected 2018-10 | reverse complement strand
ATAATGGCAGGATTCCCTGATCTTATCGGAATTCCTTACCAGCTTATGCCGGTATTTCTTTTGTCTGAGATCGATCAGCTGGCATGTATGCCATATATTGATGCAATTGAGTCATATGGACTTCCGTCAGACACATGTCCTGTACCGTCTTCAGAATGCGGAGCGGTTGTGGTTGATGCCCTTCCTCACATGGGGGCGTGCTTCATTTCAAGCTCAATGCCTTGTGACGGTTCAGTAATGGCATCATCTTACACAAGCAGAAGATTTAAGGACCTTCCTACATATCACCTGGCTTTTCCGGTAAGGTATGAGGATGAGTCCATCATGGATGCGGCGGTAAAAGACATAAGAGGATGCATAAAGTTCATCGAAGAAAACACAGGAGCTAAGTGGAGCTGGGATGCATATTTTGCAGCAATGAAGCGCTTTAACGAAGAAACAAAGTATGAGCTTCAAAAGTGGGAGATAAACCAGACACCGCATCCACAGCTGATAGGACCGTGTTATGAGCTCTTTAGAAAGTGGAATTACGAGATGGACGGCGGTCTTGATCCAAGGATCATCTCGACATTCAAAAAGGTTGACCAGCTCATGCTCAAAGCCTACGAGCACAGGGATGAAGCCTGGAGAGGCAAGATGAAATACAGAGCGATCGTTTGGTCGATACCTGCTCACTATTATGCTAACTTCTCCAACTGGATGGCCAATTGCTGGGGCGTAGATATCCTTGTTGAGATGGAATCACTTAACTTTACAAAGCCTCTTGAAACGGAAAATAAGGACGAGGCACTTAAGGACCTGGCTAGACTCTATGAGCGAATGGTCATGAGAAGGCATACCAATGGCGGTTATGACCACGTTGTTACAGAGCTCTGGAGGCAGTGCGAGATCTGGAATGTAGACTTTGTTCTCATGTATCAGCATGTATCCTGCAAGAACATGGCTACTGTTCAGGGACTTTTTGAGGAACAGGCAAGAGAGAGGGGCATCAAACTCCTTTGGTGCAGCCACGACCTGATGGATCCGAGAACAGTTTCAAGAAAAGATATGCGAGCAACAGTCAATGAGTTTATGAGAACCGTGATGAAGGCCGAGCCTGTGGATCCTTCATTGGTTGATTTTGAAGATGACACTACTTGGTAGAATTGGAGGGAGATTATAATGAAATACTTTGGAGGATGTGACGTAGGATCAACCTACACAAAAGCCGTTATTGTTGATGAGAACGGTAAGATGGTTGCAAACACTACACTTAAGAGCAAGATTGTAGCACAGGAATCAGCTGAGATGGCCATGAAAGAGGTTGTATCTCAGGTACCTGAACTTCACGATACAAGAGATCTTTCATACCTTATCGGTACAGGATACGGACGAAACAAGGTTCCATTTGCGGATGAGAATATTTCAGAGATCTCATGCCACGCTATGGGCGTACATGTAACAAATCCAAACGTTAAAGCTATTATCGATATCGGTGGACAGGACGTTAAGGGTATCGCCATTGATACAGACGGAACAGTTAAAAACTTCGCCATGAACGATAAATGTGCTGCCGGAACAGGAAGATTTTTTGAGGCTATGGCTCGTTCCTTTGAAATGTCTCTTGAAGACTTCTCAAAGCTTTCTCTTTCTGCAAAGAACGTTATTCCTATCACTGCTCAGTGCACAGTTTTCGCTGAGTCTGAAGTTATCACACTTGTTGGTGAAGGAAAGCCTATGGATGAGATTGCAGCCGGAATCGAAATGGCTGTAGCAAAGAGATGCTTTGTTATGTCCAAGAAGGCCGGAGCAACTGATTCCATCACACTTTCCGGTGGATGCGCTAAAAACGATGGACTTAAGGCTGCGATTGAGCAGGTTCTTAAGCTGAAAGTTGTTGAGCTTTCAGTTGATCCTCAGCTTATGGGAGCCCTTGGAGCAGCAGAGTACGCAAGACAAAAGGGGCTTGCAAGCTAAAAGACTTTTGTAGATTTGAAAGGAAAACTTTCGATGAGTAAGGTATTCAAGACTTTTTTTACGATCTTAAAAATACTGTCAATTGTTACGGGAGTTCTTTTTATAATTTATTTCTGGAATCTGGATCAGAAGCTTATGGCGTGGGCTTATGTTCAGGTCAATAAGATCTTTGACAGAAAGAAAGCAGACATTAAATTCTAACGGAGCCCTTTTTATGAAACTTTATGACAGCATAATCGCGGAGACCATGGAGAAGGTTTCTGCAAAAACTTATAAAAAATATTCCTATGACAGGAATAGTGCATGGAAGCTCCTTGATAATACGGAGTTCATCATGCAAAGAGATGCAGCTTTAGAACTCGGTGGAATGAGCGAGCCCTCAGTAAACTACACCTGCGTGACTACTGATTCCGATATTTCTGAGGATGAGATATTGGTTGTGGGTAAAGATATTACTGAGATAAATGGAAGTATTTCTTTTGCCCGGGTGATCATTCTGGAAACAAGCGATCTTGGAGAAGAGACAGACAGCGAAAAAGCCTTTGGAACCATAAGAAATCTTGATTTTGTAAGATACCATGTATATCCGGAAGGGTATATGGTCAGGGTATCTGCCAGCAGTAACCTCGAGCAGGTAAGGGTCAGCAAGGATGCTCTTAAAAGAGGTATCTCTTTTAGCAGGGTTGGAAGTTCGTACATATCCAAGTATAAAGAGCTTCCTGAGGTAAAAAAGGTCAGAGTCATTTTTATTACTGACAAAGAGCTGGTCGAGAGCCTTGTTCCAAACGCAGACAAGGTAGACAAGATCACAAGGACGCTTACGAAAATACTTGACGGAATGCCCACGGATTGCGGACATTGCAGCATGAAAGCGGTGTGCGACGAGGTTGATGGTCTTAAGGAATTGCATCTTAAGAAGAGAAACTGAAATACTATAGACATTAAAGGGGGATGACAATGAAGCAGGAATATGAGGCGCTTTTTACGCCTTGGAAAATTGGAAACCTGGAAATAAAGAACAGAATTGTTTTGGCACCTATGGGTGGAACCTGCATCTTTGGCTGGATGGAGCCCACAGGAAGCCATTTTGATAAGGAGGCAGCAAGGCTTTTACTTAAGATCGCAAAATACGATTGCGGCCTTGTAATTCCAGGTATAGCGCCTGTTAAGGATATGCTTGGGGGAAAGTGGCTTTACCAGAATAAAAAGAAATTCAAAGAACTGGCAGAGTTTATGGATGAATTTCATAAGACCGGTGCCAAGATGTTCATACAGATGACAGCAGGCTTTGGAAGATCAATGGCGCTTACAGCACCTCTTGCCATGCTTGCAAAAAATAAAGCACTTAATACTCTTGCAAAACCTATTATCGATGCAGAGTATCTGACTGCAGCGCCTTCAGTTCTGCCAAACAGATGGGCAGATGACGTTACCACAAGGGCCATCACCAAGAAAGAGATTGAGCAGATAATCTATGCTTTTGGCGAGACAGCAAGACTTTGCAAAGAGGCAGGAGTAGATGGAGTTGAAGTGCATGCGGTCCATGAAGGATATCTTTTGGATCAGTTCACTTTAAAATACACCAACCACAGAACTGACGAATACGGCGGCTCTTTTGAAAACAGATACAGATTTGCTGCTGAGATCGTAAAAGAGATAAAAAAGACCTGCGGAGATGACTTCCCTGTTTCTCTAAGATATTCCGTAAGATCAATGACAAAGGCTTTCCGGTACGGTGCTATGCCGGGAGAAGACTTTGAGGAGATCGGACGTGACATGGAAGAGTCCGAAAAGGCTGTTAAGTTCCTTCAGGATGCAGGCTATGACATGCTTAACTGCGACAACGGAACCTATGATGCCTGGTACTGGGCACATCCACCACAGTACATGCCTGTTAACTGTAACCTTGAGGACGTAGAACACATCAAAAAGTTCGTAGATATCCCGGTTGTATGTGCAGGTAAGATGGAACCCCTTGCCGGAGCAAAAGCAATCCGTGAAGGTGGAATCGATGCTATGGCTGTAGGCAGACAGTTCCTTGCAGATCCTAAGTGGGTTACCAAGATTGAGAGAGAAAAGGAAGCTGATATCAGACCATGTATCTGCTGTCATTCAGCATGCTTTAACCTTACAAAACACAATGGCACAGCCAATGACCAGGATCTTTCAGAGTCTGCAGGAATGTGTAAATGTGCGGTCAATCCCCGCTCTATGCAGTCAGTTAAGTACAGAGTCATTCAGACAAAGAAACCTAAAAAGGTTGCCATCATCGGTGGCGGTGTAGGCGGAATGGAAGCTGCAAGAATACTGGCGCTTCGCGGACATAAACCTGTGATCTATGAAAAGAGCAGTGAACTTGGCGGAGTATTTATCGCCGCAGCTGCACCTGAATTCAAGGAAAAGGATAAAGAATTCATTGCGTGGCAGAAGAGGCAGATTGGTAAGCTCGGTGTCGAAGTTCACTTCAATACTGAAATTAAGGCCGGAAGCCTTCCTCAGGCTGATGAGTACATCATCGCAACAGGCGCTGAGGCTAACAGGATTCCAATTCCTGGAGCAGCCGAATATGCTATGGATGCTACAGATTATCTTCTTGATAAAAAGAAAGTAGGAGATAATGTAGTCATCATCGGCGGTGGTCTTACAGGTTGCGAGATTGCTTTGGATCTTTTCCGCAAGGGTAAGAATCCTCAGATCGTGGAGATGAAGGATGACCTGATTGCAGTCAAGAACATGTGTCTTGCAAACACCAGCTACTTAAGAGACTGCTTTAAGACCAATGAAGTTCCGGTTTATCTAAATGCATCTGTTAAGAGCATTTCACCGCATGAAGTTGAGATTGGACTTAATGATGGAAGAGTAAAGAAACTTCCTGCGGATTCAGTCATCATGTCAGTAGGTTATCATCCGATACCTATCATGAAAGAGGCCAAAAACGTTCATCTCCTCGGAGACTGCCAGAAGGTAGGCAATATCAGAAGCGCCATCTGGGGTGCCTGGGATATAGCAATGAAGATATAATTGATACTAATTGAAAAACTGAATTGATCTGTAGATGTGGAGCTGCCTTGCTGGCAGCTCCATTTTTAGTGTTTACTTTAAAATCCCATCACAAATTACATCGTCAAAAACAAATCAAGAACGTGCCATGATTTCCGCATACTCGTATAAACAGTTTAGAACTATTTGTTTGGCGCAGACGAAATTTTATTTTAGGTATGTTTAATAATGCGTTATTAAATATTTAATAATTCGTTGATAAACTGTATATGTATAACTATGAATACTGTCTTATTATGCGCTTTTTTAAGGTGAGCAAAGGAGTAAAAGATTATGCCTATAGATGGAATGGAGCTACAAAAAGAGAAAAAGCCTTTTGAGATAAAAGTTACACAGGATGCTGAAGACGTCTCCGGAAATCTTGATGTGAAAGAAAAAATAGGAAATCCTTATGATCTTCAAAAGAAGAAAAGGCCATCCACTGATGATGATATTGTCCATGAAAAGAAATGGGTTAGCGATTCCTTAAAGAAAATGGAAGAGGAAGACGAAAAACGCAAAAAAGAAGAAAAGGCGCGGAGAGAAAGATCAAAAAATCTTCAGGAGCAGGATGAAAAAGAGAGATTAAAGCTCTTTGTAGAAGATGCTATCGATATTTCCAAAGATCGTCTTGAGGTTAAAGTTCCACTTAAGACAGTTCTTGATTTTAGCTATGGGAAAAAGTTTAATGACAGGATTGATAAATCTAAGCGCCAAAAAGCCCAGAATAATAAAAACTCCCGCCTGTATCACAAGCTTGTTACAGCCAAGGCGCTTGAAGATAAATTAAGCGATATATATGAAACACAGTTTGCAAGATGCAACGAAATGGCCAAAGAAGTCAAAGGAAATATTGATTCTTTTGACTTTAGTGATCTGTGCAGTTTTATGGGCAAAGATAAGTTTAAAAATATAGATCTCTTAAAGCTTTTTCTAGGCGGCAGAGATGAGAATGATAATCCTCAGACTGATGAATTTCACGCAAGGCTTGCCCTTGTTGAGATGGCTAAACAGATACTGGGATTTAACTTTGATGGCATAGCTTTAAATACAGATAATGACATAGTAGCAAGTGCAGACAAGCTTGAAACAATGTCTGTGCAGGTTGCTGCATTTGAAAGACTATCTTCAAAGTATAAGCTTTTCGAAAACATTGACCCTGCTAAAGTATCAGCAATAGAAAGTAAGCTCACATCTCTTAGGCCTCTACTTACATACTATTCCATCCGTAAGCAGATAATTGGAAATAAAGAGTATAAAAATCACTATAACGATGAGCTTTCAATGGATATTAGCGGAGCCAAGACAAAAGAGCAGAAGGAACTTGCAAAGCTTCTTATGAGTTCTTATGTTGTTGGAAAAAACATGTTTATTGCAAGCAAAAATACAAAACAAGCAGAAAAAATGAAGAATCTGCAGTTTAAGAATGCATCAGCAAATGAGGCATATAACCAGATCGTAAATGAGTTCGCTTTAAGTAATCAAAAGAATTATTCAAAAGAGCTTAAGGATAATTATACTTCAACAGAAAGCCTTGGAGCACTGGCACTTCAGATGAAACAGGCGGGAATAAATGAAGAAGTGAAAATAGATGCTCCTATTGAGAATAATGTTCAGGCCAGGGCACATAGCCAGAAGCTGAATGCGTATAGCTATATCGAAGCGCCACTTAGGTCGATGCTTACTTCAGATGAGCTTATTCCTCTTAAGGGCACCAGAGAAATGGCTACTCTGAAAAAAAATATAGCTGCAATTTCAGCATTTGCCAGCAATACGATGCCTCCTATAAAGCTTGATGCCCAAGGCAATATAGATAAAGAAAATGAGAAGAAGGTTCAAGGCGAAATTGATGCTGTATGTACAACTATGGTCATGCTCTATTCGAAACTTACAGACAGCATAGATAAATTCATAAAAAAATATGGCAGTGCCTATACAGAACTTAGTGAGATGCTTACTGAGTTATCTAAAAGTGTTGCTGAAGAAAGAGAGTCTTTTAGGCAAAAGACTATCGAATACAGAGAAGTTGTGAGCATTGATCAACAGTTATCAAAAAAGCCAATAACTGTTTTAGACACTATCAGGTACAACCGAGGAGCTTTCTATGACCTTGACAATGATAAAAATCTGACAGTAGAGGTTGGAGGAGCAGTATCTTCTATTGTTTATAAGATAACAAGACAGGTTCCAAAGACAAAAGAGAATCCTGAAGGCAAAGAAATAGTTTATTTCAGGGAGAAGGATGAGGTTCCAAGCGAAAATACTATTGAACTTGTTGATTCAGCGCTGGCTGGCTTTGAGTTAAGTGAAAAACTTAAAGAAACGCTTGCAGATGCGTTAGATAATATATCAAATAATTATAATAAAATCATGACACTATTTTGCCATCTAAACAAGTACAAAGCTGATAAAGAAAAGACAATAGAAGAAAAAATCAAAGTACTTAAAAGTGATATTAATGACATGACCGACAAAACATTGAATATTTCTGAAAATGAGTATGAAGCGGTATGGAATGCATTTCTTAAATATCAGCATTTGATGACATCGCGTGAAATAGCAAGTCAGATGGAAAATTCACCTAAAATAAAATGCGGGAAAAATCTTTCTGACAGAAATGTAGCTACAAGCCGCTTGGCAACACTATTAGGTATGCAGGCCATGATCTGTGATTCACGAACAGCTACCATCCGTATGAATGGAAAGCTTGTTAAGGGCAACTTAATGGATAATACAGGAGGTAGTAGCACAAGTAAGAAAAATGTAGCATATTCGCCGGAAGCCATAGCCCAAATATTCCAGATGCAGGTGTTTGATTTTATCTGCGGCCAGACAGACAGACACTTTGAAAATTTCCACGGAGTAATAGAAAACGGTAAATTCACTCAGATCAGGTGCCTTGATAACGACCTGGCTTTTGGAAGACTTAAAGCTGCTGATATAGATGGGAAATACTTTAATCGAATTAAGCCGGTGGATTCAATTGCAATTTCAGGACTTTCAGCATCATTTATCAATAAGATAATGGCGATGGACAGACCATATATGGAGCAGATTCTCGGCGATATTATTGATGCTGAAGAGATGGACGCTCTGATGGACAGGCTTAATTGCGTTAAGAACCATATCGTAAATTATGCTAAAAATCATAAAGCAGTAGCCCAGTGGGATAGCGAGAAAAAACTGTTTTCATTCAAAGGAGAGACAAAGGATGATCAGCTAAGACAAATACTTGCGGTCAAAGCATATGTGAATCGTGCAGAGCAAAATAATGTACAGCTTGAAAATATAAGCTGCTTCTTTAAAAAAAATATTGAACTTACTGATCTTGATAGCATGGAAAAAAAGCGTAGAAGAGAACTTGGGAATGCGGGTAAAAAATAATTACGTTCCGTAAAAAAGGAGATCGCTATATGCCAAATAAAGATATGCAGCATTTAAACAAAGAAAACAGTTTAAAGAAAGGCAAATATAAAGAGGCAGAGGACGTAGCAGGTAAGCTTGATATAAAGTCGATGCTTCTTAATGATGCTGAGCCATTTAACGTAAATGGTCAGGATGCTTTAAATGATCAAAATGCTGATAAACAGTGGGTTAGCGATTCTTTAAAGAGAATGGAAGAGGAAGACGAAAAGCGCCGTAAAGAAAAAGCGCTTAAGGCCCAAAAGGAGAAAGAACAAAAAGAGAGGTCAAAGCAGCTTAGAGACCAGGACGAAAACCAAAGGATTGAGCTTTACGCGGAAGACTTAATTGATCTTAAAAACAGCCAGATTGGTGTTTCCATTCCGAAAAATACTGTTCTGAAGATCAGTCATGGAAAACAGTTCTTAGAAAGGCTTACTGCGGCAAAAAGGGCTCAGAAGCAGAAAAATAAAAAGTCCCGCTTATATAACAAACTCCGCAATGCAGAGGAACTGGAAAAGCAGCTTTCGGATGTCTATGACAGCCAGTATGCGACACGCCTTGAAATGGCAAAAGAAGTAAAGGGCAACATAAGCGCTTCTGACTTTAATGATATCTGTAACTTTATGACAAGCACCGACAAAAGTAAGAATATTGACCTTCTGAAATTATTTATGGCAGGCAGAGATGATAATGGGAATCCTCAGGTGGATGAATATCATGCAAAGCTTGCTCTTGTAGAGGCTGCAAATCAGATCCTTGGAATAAAACTTGATGGAATCAGACTGGATTCAGACAAAGATATTGTAGAAAATACTGTAAAGCTTGAGAAATATTCGATTCTGGTTGCTTCTTTTGACAGGCTTACATCTAAATACAAATTCTTTGAAAACTTAGGAAATGAGAAAAAGCAAGCGATCGAATCCAAGTTGTCGTTGCTCAGGCCAGTGCTTACTTACTATACACTCAGAAAAGAAATAATCGGAAATAAAGAGTACAAGAATCATTATGATGATGAACTTTCTATGGACTACAGCAAGGCAACTACAAAGGAGCAAAAGGAACTTGCAGGGCTTCTGATGAGTTCCTATGTTGCAGGAAAAAATATGATGTCACTTACCGGTAAAAAATCATCCGGTATGAAGGCACTTCGATTTAGAGATAACAGTGCAACACAAGCTTATGCCAAAATCGTGGAAGATTTTGCACCGGAAAATGAAAAGGTATATAGGGAAAAACTTCAGGACAATTACTCTCCAACAGACAGCCTTGCAGATGTTGCACTAAAATTGCATAGCGAAGGCTTGAATGTTGATGTCCAAGAAGATGAGTCTATGGTGGATGAGGAACAGATCATAGCACACAACAAAAAGATGAATGAGAGCGAGTATTTGTCAAAACCTCTTAGCACAATGCTTTCATCAGATGAGCTTATTCCTCTTAAGAGCACCAGAGAAATGGCTGCATTAAGAAAGAGTATTGGAGCTCTTTCTGCCTTTTCATCCAATTCTTTTCCTCCGGTAAAGCTTGATGAAGAAGGAAAACTTGATGAAAAAAATGAAAAGCTGGTAAAGGATGAAATTGATGCAGTCTGCACATCCATGCTCATGCTATACAACAGAGTTACGGACAGCATTAACAATTTCATAAAAAAATATGGCAGTGGGTATACGGAGCTTACCGAAATGCTTACAGAGCTTTCTAAGCAGGTAAGTAGTGATAGTGAAACATTCAGGCAAAAGACAATTGAATACAGAGAAATAGCAGCTAATGATCCAGAGCTTTGTAAAAAACCTATTACAATACTTGACACTATCAGGTACAACAGAGGAGTTTTCTATGATCTTGATAATGACAATACCCTGACAGTAAGTATTGAGGGAGCAGCAGCGTCCACTGTATACAAGATTACCAGAAATGTAGCCAAGACCAAGGATAATCCTGAAGGCAAGGAAGTGGTGTATTTCAGAAAAAAAGATAATGTACCGCCTGAAAATAATCAGGAACTGGTAGAGGATGTTCTTTCAAGATATGAGATCAGTGAAGAAGTAAAAAGTAAGCTAAGAGAAGGGTTTAACAGCATACTTGGCAATGGAGAAATTGGCAAAATGTTCTTTATGAGACTGAAAAGCATTAAAAACACTCCAAAGGAATATTTTTCCGATGCAGTTGTAGTAGCCAAGGGAGCATTTTTTGCGGCAACGAGTATTGATATTGCAATTCCTGATCAGGAAAAAGAAGAAACCTGGAGATTATTTGTAGATTTCACAAATGCGGTTACCAAGAGAAAAATGGCAACAATGAAGGGGTCACCTTATATTGATTGTGGAAAAAATCTTTCTGACCGAAATGTGGCAACAAGCCGCCTTGCAACACTTTTGGGAATCAGTTCCATTGTCTGTGAATCAAGAACTGCCACTATTCGTATGAATGGAAAACTTGTAACGGGAAATCTTATGGAGAATTCTGGAGGAATATCTACGCTGAATGGCAAAAAGCCAGCAACCTACTCGGATAAGGCTATTGAACAGATATTCCAGATGCAGGTGTTTGATTTTATCTGCGGACAGACGGACAGACATTTTGGGAACTTCCATGGGATATTAGAGAATGGGCAATTCACGCAGATAAAGTGTATTGACAATGACATGTCCTTTGGAAAGCTTAAAGCCAAGGATATAGACGGATTCATATATAACCGCTCAATACCTGTAAGCGATAGTGGAATCAGTGGACTGTCGGCAGAGTTTATCAATAAGATAATGGCACTTGATAAACCATATCTTGAACAGGTTCTTGGAGATATTTTGGACGAAAAAGAGATTGCGGCTCTCATGGATAGGCTTAACTGTGTCAAATCTCATGTTATTAAAACTGCAGGTAAGAATAGTGATATTAAATGGGATAAAAAGAAAAAGAAAATATCATTTACCGGCTCTATGAAAGATGACAAGCTTAGGCGCTTAAAGGCAATCAAAGCATACCAAAAATATATTAACCAAAATAAAAAACAAAAATTAGAGCTGGAGCATATTAGTAAATTTTACGGTCTCCATATCAAAACTTCAAACATCGATAAGATGATAAGTGACAGAGAGGCAGAACTGAAAAACGCAGCTAACAAATAATTCTTTTTCATGGATCAGGAGGCGAAGATATGCCAAATAAAGAAAATAATCAGTTGGATAAGCAAAATAAGAAAGTGGTTAAAAAGTTTAATGAAGCAGAGGATGTCCTGGGAAAAATGGACATCAAGGCAAAACTGTTTGGACCCGATGTTCCTGAAAATCCAAATAATCAGAATAATTTAGAGGGGCAGCAGGCTGAAAAACAGTGGGTCAGCGATTCCTTGAAGCAAATGGAAGAGAATGACCAAAAAGCAAAAGAGGAGAAGAAACAGAGAGAAAGGTCCAGAGACCTAAATTTTCAGGATGCAAAAGAAAGATTAAGACTTCATTTCAATGAAACGGTGGATATCTCAAAAGGGCGTCTCGAAATCGGTATGCCTTTAAAAACAAAGCTTGACCTAAGCTATGGAAAGTGGTTTGCAGAAAGAGTAAGTCTGACAAAGAGGGGTAAGGCCCGCAACAATAAAAGATCACGTCTTTATCGGAAGGGTGTTGTTGAATTAAAACTTAGGGATGGAGTTACAGCCGTTGATGATGAGCATTACATGACCTGCATGTTATATGCAAGGGAGGTAAAGGGAAAAATCAAAAAAGAAGACTTCGGCGATTTGTGCACCTTTATGACATATGATGACAAAGCCAGAAATATTGACATGTTAAGGCTCTTTATGGCGGGAAGAGATGATGATGGTAAGCCTCAGGTGGATGCTTATAATGCAAGGCTTGCAATAGTTGATATGGCCAATCAGATCCTTGGGATAAAACTCGATGGTATCAAGTTAAATACAGATAGCGATATAGCAGAAAATGCAGAAAGGCTTGAGAGGTATGCAAGGCAGGTAGCTGCATTTGACAGAATCTCTTCCAGATACAGATTTTTAGAAAACATTGATAATGAAAAAAAAGAGGCTATAGAGAGTAAGCTTACCCACTTAAGGCCTATACTTAGTTACTATACCATCAGAAAGCAGATCATAACTGATCCGGAGTATATTAAACACTATAACGATGAGCTTACTATGGACTATAGCAAGGCAAGAACGAATGACCAGAGAAGGCTGTGCAAGCTTCTTATTAAATCCTATATCGTTGGCAGAAATATGCTTCGTATAAATGGCCAAAAAGTATCCTCTATGAAGGATCCTCAGTTTAGTAACGATGAAGCTAGAGAAATGTTTAGAAATTATGTAGAGAACTATGAAGAAGCAGGTCAGCAGCAATACATTAAAGATCTGGGAGATAACTATCTGGTAGCAGATAAAAATGTTGATGTTGCAGTAGAGAAGAACCGGGAGGAGCAAAATGATGAGATTGCCTTAAGAGAGTTAAGGAGTCTTGATTATGTGTCAAAGCCTCTTAGCAGGCTTCTTAGTTCTGATGAACTTATTCCTCTTAAGGGCACAAGAGAAATGGCTGCGCTAAAAAAGGATATCGAAGCCTTCTCAGCTTTTTCAACTAATACATTTCCACCTGTAAAGCTTGATGGAAATGGCAAGTTGGATAAGAAAAACGAGAAAAAAGTACAGGAAGAAATTGATGCTGTGTGCACAGCAGCAATCATGCTTTACGGAAAGCTTTCAGGAAGCATTGATAAGTTTATTAAAAAGTATGGATCAGGTTATACAGAACTAACAGAAATGCTCACAGAGCTATCAAAGCAGGTAGATGAAGAAAGAGAATCTTTCAGGCAAAAGACAATTGAATACAGAGAGGCAGTAAGTCTGGATCCTGCGCTTTGCCAAAAACCTATAACAATCCTTGATACCATAAGGTATAACAGAGGAGTTTTCTATGATCTTGACAATGACAAAAAGCTGACGGTCGAGGAAAACAAAGAAGGCTCTGATGTTGTATACAAGATTACCAGAGATGTAGAAAAGACCGAGGATAATCCGGAAGGCAAGGAAGTAGTTTATTTCAAAAAGCAGGATAATGTTCCAACTGGTGATAACCAGAAATTTGCTGATGAATTACTGCAAAGGCATGAGCTTACCCCGGAACTGGCAGAAAAAATGAAGACGGCTATCACTAATATGCTGGATGACAACGAAAAGATGCGATTATTTAGCCATGATTATGAAAGATACAGGGATGCCAAGGAAGAAAACTATGCCGGAACAAGTCACGTTATCCGGTCTATTTTCAATGAAATTACGAACGTTGATATTAAAGTTTCTGAAAATGAGATCAAGGCTTTCGTGGAAACTGTCAAGGATTTTTATAATACTGCAGTAAAAAGAGCATATGCCGGTGAAAGAGGTGCCAAGATTGATAACGGCAAGAGCCTTTCTGACAGAAGTGTGGCTACAAGCCGCCTGGCAACTATACTTGGAATACAGTCGATGATATGCGATTCAAGAACAGCTTCTATACGTATGAACGGTAAACTCATTAAAGGAAACATCATAGAGAACGCAGAAGGAGAAAAGACCAATCTGCCCCTTAAAAGAAAAATGTACTCTTCTAATGCTATAGCACAGGTATTCCAGATGCAGGTATTTGATTTTATCTGCGGCCAGATTGACAGAAGGTACTCCAAATTTAATGGAATAGTAAATGAGAGTAATGAAATTGAACAGATAAAGTGCTTTGGTAATGAACTGGCATTTGGAAAAATAACTTCTTCAATGATAGATGGAAAACATTATGGTTTTATGGTACCTGTTGATGATACAGGATTGCGAGGCTTGTCAGCAGAGTTTATCAATAAGATCATGGCGCTTGATAAACCATATCTTGAGCAGCTTTTAGGTGATCTTCTTGATAACGAAGAAATAGATGCTCTTGTGGACAGGCTAAACTGTGTAAAAAACCATGTGTACAAGCTTGCAGAGACTGATAAAAATGCCAAATGGGATAAAAAGAAAAAGCTCTTCTCCTTTGAGGGCGATATTAAAGATGACGAGCTAAGGCGCCTTTATGCGATCAAGGAATACCAAAAAATGGGTGGTAATTTTGAACTGATCTGTCGCTTTAGCAGAGACAATATTGATTTTACTGATATAGACAGCCAGATAGAACGCAGAATAGATGAACTTCATAAGTTAAATACTTCGGCAATCGTTAACTCTTTTCAAGAATAAGAGGGGATAAATATGCCAAATAGTGATAACCAGCAGCTAAACAAAGAAAAAAATAAGGTGGTCCATAAGTATAAAGAAGCGGAGGATGCAGTAAATAAGCTTGATATTAAGTCAATGCTTCTTAATACGGGTGATAATGGTCAGATAAATAAAAAAAATGCTGACAAGAAGTGGGCCAGCAAATCCGTAAAAGACTTGGAAGAAGCGCCTGAAGGAGGCATACAGGTGGAAGTTCCTGCCCAGTCTGTATTAAACGAAAATCATAGCGGAAAATTTAGCAACAGATTAAATAACAGGAAATCACTGGGGGAACCTTCGGTAAACAGAAAAAAAATAAAAGAAGACTTGGAAAAGTCCAAAGTGCTGGATCATGAAAATTTAGATAATGCGCCAAATGAAATTATTATTCAAAATGGGCCACAGCAGGCCAAAGAGCCGGTTAACGTAGAAGAGGTAAAGGATGATCAGCCCATTGAGAATGAAATTCAGGAAGAAGCGCACATGGAGCGCTTTAAAGACATAAGTTTTGATAATGAGGCGATAAATACACTTCTTACATCAGATGAACTTGTTCCGCTTAAAGGAACAAGGGAGCTTGCTGATGTCAGAAGGAGCATAGAGGCTATCCAGGCAGTTTATACTAACGAACTGCCACCTATTAAACTTGATAAAAAAGGAAGGCTTGACGCTGAATATGAAAAGAAGGCGCAGGAAGAAATGGATGGCCTGTGCATAATGGTCACTATGCTCTATAAGCGCCTTATAGACAGCACCAATAATGTTCTTGCAAAGCATGGCGCAGACTATAAGGATGCCTGCCAGATACTTAAGGTCCTTTCAGGGTATACCCAAAAAGAGAGCGAGAGCTTTAGGGAAAAACTGCTTGAGTACAGAAAACTGGCCATTTCAGATAAGACTCTTGCAGGAAAGAAAACAACAATTCGCGACATAGTCAGTTTTAACAGAGGCGAGTTCTATGACCTTGATAATGACGAAAATATTACTTACAGCATAAAGGGCGCGGCAGCTTCAACTATATACATGATAAGCAAAAAGGTTCCAAAAACAAAAGCTAATCCTGAAGGAGTAGAAATTGTATATTTCAGGGAAAAAGACTTTGTTCCGGCAAAAGACAACATAAAAATGCTCTCGGATGTATTTGCAAAACATGAACTTACTGAACAAACGAGAACGAAGTTAAAAGAGATACTCTCAGAAGTTCTTGAAAAGAGAAAGCAACGCGTGGATATTTCCGATGCAATCTCTAAATATAGGGATAAAGGACTAAAAGCTGATAAATTTGCAAAGGCAATGGAAAAGGAAATAAAAAAGGCAACCGGGAAATCAATTAAATTTGATGCCGGAGAATACGAAGCTGTTAAGCTGGCATTAATTGATTACTCAGGTGCATATGCTAAGCGAAATATGGCAAATAAACTTAATAATTCTGCAAAGATAGGATTTGAAAGAAATCTTTCTGACAGAAATGTGGCCACAAGCCGTCTTGCTACGCTTTTAGGAATACAGTCAATTATATGTGACTCAAGAACGGCTACAATTCGGCTAAATGGAAAGGTTTTACAGGGAAATCTCATGGAGAATGCAGGTGGAAAGTGCACACTTATTGATTCACCGGGTTACTCTATGAAGGCAATTTCTCAGTTGTTTGAACTACAGATATTTGACTATATCTGTGGTCAGACTGACAGACACTTTGGGAATTTTAACGGAATAGTTAAAAATGGAAGAATAGACCAGATACGATGCTTTGATAATGATATGGCATTTGGAAATCTAAGGCAAAAGGATTTAAAAGGAAAATTCTATAACAGGATAATTCCTGTTAGAAAGGAAGGTATTTTAGGACTGCCGACTTCCTTTATCAATAGGCTGATGGCTCTTGACAGGCCTTATTTTGAGCAGGTTCTTGGAGATATTTTAAATAAAGAGGAGCTGGATGCAATGGAGGAGAGGCTTAACTATGTTAAGCAAAAGGTATTACAGTTGGCAAAAAAAGATAAAAATGTTAAATGGGATGATAAGAAAAAGCAGATTTCTTTTTCTAACGAACTGGCAAATGAAGAATTAAGACAGCTGTACTCCATTAGATATTTTGCTGATCTTGCAGCGAATAAGGGCTTGGGAATCGAGAAGGTAAGTAAATTTTCACCTGTCGCTATTTTTAGAAGTGACATAGACGATATGATCAGGAATAGAAAAAGGAGAATTCAATGAGAGGGACACTGATAAACGAATCCAATATTAAATTCTTTGAAAATGCTCTTGATGATGAGACCAGAAAAAGAAGCGACATTCTCATAGGTGTTATTGATGAAGAATCTGGAAATGCCTGTGGCATCCTTGCAGCAGAAGCGGTTGGTGATCACGTTTTGGATATCAGGTATATTTTCGTTGATGAGAATTTCAGAGAAAAGGGCGCAGGAAAAGAACTGGTCTATACCTTTATTGAAGCGGCCAAAAGAATGCAGGCAAGTGGTATTACCTGTGTGCATTCAAGAGGAAATATCAGTGATGGTATATCAGAGCTACTGGAATCCTGTGGCTTTTATCCTGATGAAGAACTGAGCAGCTTTATTTATGGAGCCATGCTAAGTGAAATACAGATAGATGAGATCAAGGAAAAAACGCTGAAATTCAGCGTAAAATCCCTGAAAAATATAAGTGATAAAAAGTGGAATGATAGCAGGATCATGTGGGATCACGATGGCGGATCATCTCATGGTATGGCAGGTCTTTCCTACAAAAAAGATACCTATGACCAGGAACTTAGTTTTATGGCGTTTGATGATAACGGGGACATAAAAGGAATGATCCTGGGAAAAATATCAGAGGCGGGTTTTGAAATCCTTACCCTTTCAGCCATAGGGGCACAAAAATCTTATATTCTTTATGCGCTGCTCAAAAATGCAATTGATGCTTCACGTAAAAAGCTTGATGAACAAACATATGTCATTGTGAGTGGCGCTTCAAAGTCATCTATGGAAGTGCTTGATCATATATCAGGGGGCGCTTATATAACCCTCGGCAAGACAATTTATTATTACTACGATATTGGATAATATCGGATGATGTCTGTAATGGAGATAAAAGTACTTTTGGAATAAGGAGAGATAGCATGAATTACGATGAAATGTTAAAAACTACCCAAAAGAAGGCCCAGGTTATCAACACAAAATCTGATGAGCAGAAGAAGCTTAAACTTGCTAACCCGGATGAAAAGAACAAGCTAAAGCCACAAAAGGCAGCCGATAAAGAATTTATCTCCAAGCAGACTGCCGCCCAAAATGAATTTAAGAAAAAATACATGTCCAGAAGGACAGGCTTTGATATTATAGATGGTCCTGAAATTGAAGAATCATCTTTTGTTCCTGTGCAGGAGTCGGTTGAACTCAGGGCTTTTGATAAGACCTTTAAAAACCGTATAAAAAAAGATGCCAAGCAGTGGGTATCAAAATGGAACGATATATGCCAGATCAATGATCTTAATAAAAATGGTTATGGCTTTAAGATAGCCAGCAAAAATGTAAATTACAAAACCTACTCAATGATGGTAGGCCTTAATAACTGGGCCAATGCTCAGAAATTAAAAGAACAATGCGCATCAGTTCTTAAAGGAAATAAGTTCTATCAAAAGAACAAGAAGATAATTGATGCTTTTGCTCCAAGTCCTAAGATGGATATCAAGGCTGTCAAAGAAAGTGAGAATTCATCAAATAATCCACTTGTCCTTGATCTTGAGTATAAAAAGTTTACTAAAAGTTCTGTAGAAGCGGTACGAAAGTATTATGAACAGTTTAATAACAAGGATGAAAAAACTCAGGCTGAGCTTCTAAAAACAGCTGTAGAAGAGAGTCTTATCTCTATGGATTATATAAATGATAAGGCTTTAAGTCCTGATGCGATGCCACAGAGAATAATGGAAAATAAGCTTCTTAGGGACAGATTGGAGGCTGTTCATCTGTATTCAGCGACAAGCGGGAATACAATAAATGAAGAGTTTTCTGAGCATATAAAATTAGCGAGGCAGCTCTTTATGGCTCTTGACGCAGATATGAGGACGTGCTTTGTAAAAAATGGAATGGATTTTGCTGAGAATGGTTCATTCCTTCTTGAAATGAACAAACAGGGAGTTCAGATTAAAAGTACCTATAAAACTCTTAGCACGGCATACCACAATCTTGCCAAAAACCATAAGGAAAAGGGACATTGCGCGGAACTTATAATAAAGTCACTTGCCGGGTACGATACCAGAAAGAAAAATAGTGAATCAAGTGATTTCCTTGATATTTTTAATAAAGAACTGGAAGAAAAAATTGAAGCTCACGGAAATAGTGGTGACGATGAACTTGGAATCGGGCAGGCTGTTGTAAATATGCAAGCTAACAATGAAGAGAAGTACCAGGCTAACAAAGCCATGCTTGATCCGATGATAGAAGATGCCAAAAAAGTGGCGACTTCTATTGATAGTCTTAGGCATCAAATTGAGTACATGGAAAAGATAACAAGTGGGGCTGGGGTTCCTGATGACTCCAGTGCTCTTTCTATGCGCATTCAGATAAATGAGAACTTAAAGAAGTCATTAAATACAAGTATAGAACAGAAAAAGAGACAGGTGATGGAGCTTTTGGGAAGAGCTAATGGCTTCATGAATGCTATGAGCAATATATACACTGACTCTGAACTTAGTCCGGAAGGACAGGATATCATTGAAAAATATAGAAGCAATCCGGATACATATGTAGATAATTCACAGACTGCACAGCTTCTAAGAAAGATTGGAGGATTGTCAGTCCCAACAAAATTTAACAATACTTCAGAATTAAAAAATACTCTTATAAGTAAATTATGCGCAGCAAAGGAGGCAAGCCAGAAAAAGGAATTAACCGAAGAAGAAAAGGCAAAGATAAGTACATGGATGAATTCTACTGCAGGTAGTTTATGTCTTATTGACCTTGATATTAATGGCGTTGATGTTAGTAAGCTAAGCGATAAGGAATTATACGAAAAGATACATGAGTATGCTCCTCTTTTAGGAGATTTGAAAAAAAATAAGTTTAAAAAGCTTATTAAAAGAACCAGAAAAGAAGAGGATGTGATTAAATCCATATTTGATAAGGTAACTGAAATCAGTGTAGAGTTTCAGAAGCTTTTTGCTGATAATTTTGGGGCTATGGGCACTCTTAAGGAAGAAACATCCACTGCCAAAGCTTTTAGGGATAAAATCGAAAAGCTTATTGAACTTAGGAACAAGTATGATTCTGTTCAAAAGATATTATACTCAGAAGTCGACGATATAGATTACATTACTAAAAAGCCAATAAAAAAGACTCTTATTGAGACGCTTAATTATAAACTTGGGCCTGCTCAAATGGAAAATTTTGAGAAAATCCATGCCATATGTCAACAAGAGTTTAAGACCGCAGAAAATGTTGTTTTTGAGTTTAAACTGGGTGAATTAGTCAAAAAGCTTGATATGGGCGTTAGCATTAAAAAGATTGTTACGGATAAAGTATTTGGGGAGCATCCTGACCTATATAAAGCTATTGATTTATTTCAAAATTCGAATTCTAATGCAACCGAGGATGATCTTATTATTTGTGTCAAGACTCTCTATGCGAAACATAAGGAATATACTGATAAGACCATAAAAAATCTTTGGAAGCAATTTGAAAAAAATGAGGTAGTTGCTCAGCAAAAGCCTATATACAACGAAAATATAGATTTCTTTGTAAAAAAACTAAGAGAGTATGCTGAGGATGGGTACAAGGAAGAAGATGATGCTAAAATCCAACAGGAAGTTACATTGGAGCTAGTAAAAGAAGCGGCAGAAAGAAGAAAGAATGAATTTCTTGATGAACTAAAAAAACAAAATATTGGTAATCAGCTAAATAATGAAAAAATAGACATTGATGATGAATATGCAGGGACCTTGGATGAAGAACTTGAAAAAGAAGTGGATTACCTGCTTGATATTGGAAACAGTAATGTAAAGATTTCTCTTGAAAGTAAACTTTCTGATATAGCAAAGGGTAACAGTCTCATTAATAATATCGATAAGAGAATTCTTTGTATCGATGAAAAGTACCTTACAGATGAGGAAAAAGTGGCAAGAGAGAACTTTATGCTATTACTAAATAACATTGTTGAAGGTGCAAAACGACTAAATATTGAATTCATGGATGAAAACGGAAAAGACGCTGTAGAAATACCATTATTACGAAAGCACGCAAGGAAGCTTGCCAGAATTAAAAATTACAAAGAAAGAGAAAGTGCAAAAGAAGGATTAAAGAATAAGCTTTTAAATGGAGATAAAGATTTTGATGGTCTTAGCGCCGGAACAAAGTTAAGACTTCTTTTGATGTGCGACAAAAATATTTCCGGTAAAAAAGTTGAATATGTTAAAAAAGATAAAAAATTTTCTGGTAAAGCTAACAACTATGCTGGTATGGAAGCTAAATATCAAAATTTCGATAATGATCAGATAAAGGATATATTAAGAAATTATGAAAAATTGTCGTTTAGTCCAATTGTAAGATGGCGAGACGAGAAAGAAGCATTCGAGGAGCAGAAAAACAGAGAGGCTATTGAAAAGTATAAGAACGCAGTTTCTGTACCTGATAAATTAAAAGAAACTGTTGATAAACTGCTTGGTGTGGGCGACAAGCTGGAAAAGCTTGGCGTGTATGAAAATAGTATACTTAATAGTCCAAAAGCAATAATTGAGTCTTATATGAAACGGCATGATTTTGATAAGAGAATTCTGTATCTGGATGATGATCTTTTATCAGATAAAGAACGTAAAGATAAAAACGATTATGTCAATGAAATATCTAAGATAACTAAAGCATTTGAAAAAGTATATGGTAAAGATGGCACATATGCAGATGATAAGGGCGATTACGATCTGGCCGTTATTATGGATATGGCTAAAAAATTCGCTGTAGCAAGTGATGATCCCGAAGATTCTGAAGAAGCTACTAGGAATCTTATTTCTGAATTTGACAACTTGATGTCTCCAAGTAGCGAGATAAATGACGCAACGCGTTTCAGATTACAACTCTTATATTATAGCAAATATGGTATGGGAGCATCTGGTGAATTAGATGATAATAAGCATATTTATGATACGTTAATGAATAATTTAAAGTTCATGGGAAAGGGAGAAATAGATTATACCGATTATAGGTACAAAGATTACAATGTTAGGATCAGGAAAAATGAGCTTAAGTTGGCTGAATTAAAAAATAAAGGAACTATTTCTGCAGATCTTCAAAGAAAAATGGATGCAGATGCTATTTCAAATATTGTTCTCACAAGAAATCTTGATTCTATAAGAGGTCTTTTTAATGATCCGGGAGACCAATATCTGAATGATATGGGATTAGTCACCAGAAATTTTATAGAGGATTTCTTTAAGGGAATGGATAAGTATCAGGAAGATGCAGTGGCCCTGGATACTTCTATTAGTGATGAAGAAATAAAGGAACTTAAGTATATCATTGATAGCACCGGATATGACAGTATGTATGATCTTCGTAAACAGATGAATATATTAAGTCAAGATATTGATTCTAAATTCAAGTCATATTCTGATGGATTTAGAATAAGACTTGCAGGAATTATCAATAGCTATATAGCATTGGCAAATAATAGCGATGAACTGAAAGAGAGTGTCGCCAGAAAGAAAGGCCGTTTAGAGAATCCTGGAGGATATGATGAGAGTTTAGGAGAGCTGTTTGTTGATGAGGATAAAGATTGGGAGGAGCATGTTAAAGCCGTAGAGAAACAAGAAGCTTTAGAGAAAGAAGCTTTAGAGAAAGAAGCTTTAAGGAAATTAAACGCTTTAAAGAATCGAACATTAGACGAAGTGATCAACGACTACATGGCACCCTATTTGAAAGAATTAACAGAGCAGTTTGCAGAGCGAGCTAAAAAAGAAGAACAGAGGAATAAGGACGCCATTCTTCGGGCTGAAGTAAAGAAAAATGTGAGAAATGAAGAACTAAAAAATCATGGGAAACTAAGTAAAAATGAAGTAAAGGAACTAGAGAAAAAAAGTAAAAGAGCTGAGAATTTGTTCAATATATTAAATTCCAGATATAAGATGCGAGATGGTCTAAAACATATTCTCCTTGCTGATGATCTTAAAGATATGTTTAGGGCATTTGATACAAAGCTTTTATTCATTGATCCTCAATACTTGGAGGGACATGAGAAAGCTCTTATTTCGATGTTCTTTAAAATTAAAAAGAGAATGATTTCTTACAATAAATCGTTTGAAAACAATGAACAATTAATGCCTATGTCTATGATAAAAGGAGAAGAGACGCTTCTTTCTACAATAATAGATTCTTTTTCTATTCTTGGGACTGAAAATCAAAATGTAAATTTAAGCCTTAAGAAAAATCTTTTGAATGAAATAGAAAAAAAAGATGGCATGTTTGAACTATGCTCAGATGGCTTTAAGCTAAGGCTAAAGATGCTTCTCAATAGTGGATTTGATGCTCCTAGTGTAAAAAATGAAGGTTTTAGTTCTGATGGAGAAAGAAATATTGCAAAATATTATGAAGGCCTTAAAGAACTGGGGTTTGATGATGAAGAATTGAGTATCTTAGAGCAAGAAAAGAATACTCATATGCGGAATCGTGAGAAATATACAAACGAACGATTAGACCAAATAATGGATTTGAAAAAATTCGAAGAAATAGATCAGAAGGTAGATGAGGTATTAAAAGATAAAGAAGAAGCGATAGAAAAAGAAATTGATAAGAAATTAGAAGAACTGAATTTGGCTGAAGACGAGATACAGGAATATAAGAACCAATTCATAGCAGCAATAAAAGAAGAAGTAAACAACAAGGTTGAGAAAGAGCTTAAAGATGGAATTAATGAAGAATCTGCTAAGAAACATGGAAAATACATATCCAAGGATGAATTTGATTCTGAAAAGTATAATGAAAAAGATGAGCTCGAAGAAGAGGTGGAGGAAGAACTTAATAATCTTAATAAGAGAGCAAAAGACGATTTTGATACTGCAAGCCATAGAATGACACTTGATGATGTTGATACTGATGTTGAACTTGCTGTTGATACTGTTATTAAACAAAAACTGAGTGAACTGGGGCCACAGTATGATGTCATCGAGGAATATGTAAATAAAGATATGGAAAGCAGCTTTATTTCTGCTAAATCAGAAGTATCATTTGAAGAGCAAGAGGGGTCAGATTCTGATCAGCTCAAAGAGGATAGTCTCAATAAATCTTCAGTAGAACAGCTTAAAGAAAGCAGAAATGTCAATGAGGATTTTGATTATGAGGATTATGAGGATTATGATGATGCTCTAGGAGAAGAGGAGTTTTATAAGCAGTATTCTGATAAAGTAAAGAATAATGAGCAAGAAATCAATGAAAAATCTGAAGAAAAAATAAGTTTTAAAATTATCGAAGAAGAAACAAAATGGCAAGACACTGATGAAGTCTTTGAGAAAACTTTAAATGACAACAAATCTGAGAAACTTTTGAAAGAAGAAGAAAAAGAGTTGCAAGAGCAGATAGCTAAGGAGAAAGAAGAGGAAGAACGTAAGAAGGAAGAAGAACGACTTCGTAAGGAGAAAGAAGAGGAAGATCGTAAGAAGAAAGAGGAAGAACGACTTCGCAAGGAGAAAGAAGAGGAAGAACGACTTCGCAAGGAGAAAGAAGAGGAAGAACTGCGCCTTAAGAAAGAAAAGGCGGAGGCGGAGAGATTACGCATAGCGAAGGAAAAGTATGAATTGGCAAAGAAAAAATATCTAGAATCATTAAATGCGCAGAAAGACAGTAGAAGAAAAGAAATTAAAAAGATATTGGAGTCTATGCTTAATAATGAGCTGGATAAAATGGAAGTAAATATGGATGATATGACTGAAGAAGAAATGCAGAAAGAAATTGATAAGTCGACTGATGAAAAGTTTAAATATGGTATAAAGAAAGACAACTACAATTTTGGAGAAATTCCTTCTTCTATGTTTAAGATATTCGTCACAAATGAATACGGTAGATTTAAGTTTGTGAAGAACGAGATAGACGATAAAGATGAAGAAATTGACCGAAAAGTATTACTCAGGTTTGCACTACACACACTAGGCAAGAAGGCGCTCAATCATGAATATTGGCAATATGTAGAAATGCTTCCGGAAACAGATTACAGGAATATATTTTATAAAAAGCTTTTTGAAGCCTTACCAGAGAACTCTTATAAACTTGGTGATGCACAAATGCTATATTTTGATAAGCTTTTTGAACATATTGATGATTATTCAAGTCCAAGGCAACTTAGAGATAGAATGTATGAACTTGAGAAGGAGTTTCCGCAATTCTATGAAGAAGGTAAGCTTAAGCGTGGTGCGTTCGATTATTATTATGATCTTATGGATGCATGGAAAAAAGCTGAAAGTGCTGCATTAAATTCTGAACCTATTCAGAAACAGAAATACGACAAATTATATAAAGAGTTACATAATCATAAGAAGATGAAAATTAAACTTACAGAGGATGTTTATAAGGATAAGTATCAAAAAAAATGTTATATACAAAATGGAGATACTTTCGAACCTCAATTTTATAAAAATAGCTGCTATGCTACATGTTCTGCATATTTGCTAAATAAGTTCTTTATACAAAATCCAGATTTGATAGATAGCGGAAGATTAGATAAATATCGCTGTAAGAATAGTAAGTTTGGAAAGGATATAAAGGATGTTTATGTAAATCAGGAGGATTTTAAGTATGGGAAATTAAAAATTAATGATATTGCACAGGAGGCATTAGATAACAAAGGTCCATTTGATGCGGATACAAATTCAGGAATTCAATATGCTTATAAGAACTTTTTGGAAGAATCAAATTCTGATAATGACAGTGAGCGTGACATATATAGTATCTCTGATAAGTTTATTAATATGTCTAAGAATGTATGCGTAAACTGCATAGAATTTGAGCCGTTTTCGGATTTCTATACCGAAGCTCTGAAAAAGGAGACAGAGAAGGATAATCTACCTTATAACAACAGTGTTTTAGATTCTAGTATCGACAAATATAAGGTTAATGGTAAAAAAAGAAAGCACTTTACTCCTTATATGAGAGATATTAAAGAAAATTATTTTCAAACAGTTGTTGGAAAGATAGAAGAGCTTATGGAAGAAAGGCCAGATACGCCAATTGCTCTTTTGACTGCTGATTATGGACAGGCGGGGCATTACGTTGTAGTAAAGGGAACTACTACAGATGGCAGACTAATCGTTATGAATCCAATGCACAAAAAGGTTAACGAGGGTGATACTTCAGAATTGATACCTGATATGCTAATGGATGTGGACAAATTTTTTGGCTATGCGGGGGGAAAACCTGGATTTACTCTTACGTGGCTGGAGAAATTTGACTCAAAAAAAGCAAAAGAGGTTGAACAGAAATGTGATATGAAGGGAGCCTCTTATAACGAAAATGGAGAACTTGTTAACTCTACGGCAGCTGAAAAATCTAATTTGAGTGATAAGGCTTCATGGCTTGCACATAGGAATGGTGTTTCTTTTGAGGTTAATAAAAAGTTAAACGGAAAAAATGGAGATTTGTTCAACCATCATATTTATGTTCCAAAGACCTATGATCCAAATGTGAAGTAAAGATGAAAAAGTTATCATAAAAGTGTATACTTATAATAGAGGATAACGCACATATGGTTACTGAGATCTATAAGCAGGATGTTAGGAAATTCATACACTTGGTTGATGACCGTATATGGAAAAAGGCTATTGAGAAAAAATACCATATGCTTGGAAGCATATGGGAAACAGAGAGTGGCATGCTTCCGGCCGGAGTTATGATCTACGATATCATAGCTCATTCAGAACACGTAGGAACTTCTTTTATACACATAAAATGGGTATATGTTTCGGTTGCGGCTAAGAGGCCGGAAGCGGTTTACGATGAACTTTTTGAAGAAATTTATAATGTTGCTGTGAGACGTAAGATAAAGCAAATATCGATAACTATTCCCAAAGTTAAGGAGTATAACTTTGAATTACTGTCTTCTTATATTGGGAACAGAGGCTATATCTTAATGGAAGGCAGTTCAGGAAATGTAAATGCTATTCTGAAACTGCCCTAATGCAGGAGGCGTGCTGAATGCTTGGTGGTGACGATCAAAACAGTTTAAATAAGTTCAAAGAAAATAATCAGAACATAGTTGCTCTAGAAAATCAGAATGTAGAACAAAAAGCCCAGAACGTTGAAATGCTTAATAAGAGCCTGTATTCTTCTGCCGAAAGCAAAACAATGGCCAAAATGAAAAAAAAATATGGCCTTGATTCGGAGTCGGGATCAGAGCACAAGGAAAATGAACTAAAGCATGTAGTAAAGGTTCCAAAAGAAATTGCAGATGAGGATAATAGCAATGTGCAGGTAGCAGCAAATGCAATGCTTGCTAAAGAGGTGCTCACTGCGCCAAAAGAGATAGAAAAAATTATACAAAAATTTGATGCCGATGGGTTTATTGACCTCATCTCTGATTGTAATGTCCTTATAGCAGACAAAAACAAGATAGACACAAATGTGCTTGCAGAGTTTAAAGAAGCAGCAGATGAGCTGGGTGCTGTTGCCAATAAATATATGAAAGATTCTGCTGCAGCAACACCTGATGATTATGATGCCTTTGTAAAGGGGCTTATGCGCCTTTATGAGGCTGTTTCAGGATTTATCAGTGTGACCGGTTCAAAATCAAAAAATAGAGAAATGGCACAGAATATTTATAGCCATATTACCAGTATGCTTTTGGCAGCTAATGAAAATGAACTTGATGCCGTTGCTAAAGATAAATCTCCTGAAGGCGTAAAAAAAGCACAGCGTGCAAAAAAAGTACTTATCAATTTAAATGAAAACTATATCAGATTTACTAAAGAGCTTGCAGAGAATCCGTATGATACTCCTGAAGAAAAGCTTAATAGAAAACTGAGTCTTTTTAATTCCCACAAAGCATATTTTGATGACTTTTTAGCCGGGTATAAGGGTAAAATGCCGGCAGAAATAGAAAGTCTTTTGGCAGAAAGGAAAAGACTTTTCTGCGAACTTAAATTTATGGCTATGTGCACTGAAAAAAGCACGGCTTTAAAGAAAGAAGAAAAGAAATCTCTTTTTGATAATAAAAATGAAATAAAAGAAAGAAATGAAAAGCTTGATGAGGGCATTACTAAGGATCAGGAGAGAGCAGTTGCAGAAATCGACAGATGGCTCCTTAGAAATTATCAGAATGGTGGCATAGTAGGCGGTTTTAGAAATAAGGTAAAAAAGAACAGGTCAGAATTTATACTCAGCCTCTTATCAATGTCAAAGAGGGAGAGACTCTTTGTCTATTTCATGGTGGAGTCAAGAAAGCGTGTTAAGCCTGATGAAAAGGGCAATGACATGATATATTCTCAAAAGCATTATATTCCTGATCTTGATAAGTTTAAGGGCAGGATGATAGCTTCAAAGTGGATCTTATCCAAGCGTTTTACAGGAGACTATATTTATTGGGATAAGCTTGACAAGGCTGTTTCTTTGCTTGGAAGCGAGAGTAACAAGAAGGTACTAAATGAGCAGTACCTTGATAAGAGTGTCGAAAAGGCCGATGTTGACGAGGATTATAAGCCGGTTAAAAAGGAAAGCTTTTTCAAAAGTAAGCGGGTAAGTACTGCAAAAAGTGAATCAAGGGAAGCAAAACAAAAGGCTGCTTACATTAACCTTGTTGCAGATATCCTCAAAAAAAATAATATTTCCTTTGTTGAAAAGAGCGGAGTACAGTTTGGAAAAAGTATAGTGAATTCGGCGATTTACACTCCGTTTTCATTGTTTGGTTTTTTAGATAAGGTAGTGGAACAGTGTAAAAATGGTAAATACTCCGGTACGCCTGAGCTACTGAATGCCATTATTGACGTTTTGGTCTCGGGTGGTAAAACAGTTAGTTCTGTTCTGTCATCTGTGAAGAGCATTGGAAAGCAGATTGCTAAAGGCGGCTTTAAGAAGTTTAATTTTTTGGATAAACTTGGCAAGGTTTTAGGTATTGTCGATGTCGGTAACAAATTATTGCAGGGCGGGGTATTAAAGTTCAGAAGTAGTAAGGCTACAAGTGCTGTAAAGGCTATAAAAAATAAATATAAGGATCAGCAAGGGGATGAGAATCTCACCAATGAGCAGAAAAAAGAGAAAAACTATGACCAGAAAATAGCAGAGCTCAGTAAAAAAGTAATGGGGTATAAAGCAAAGACTCTTGTTTGCGGATCAATAACTTCAGGTCTTGCTCTTGCATCATCTTTTCTTCCGGGGGTTGGAATACCGCTTGCAGCAGCAAGTGCTGTTTATGCAACAGTTACAAACATACTTGATGCTACAAGAGAGAATAGTATAGCAAAGTGGATTTTTGATAAATACTATGACATAGAAAACAGGTATAAGGAAATTGTCCAAAAATATAAGTATGGGCGTCCCGATGAATACAAACTAAAGAGAAGACTCAGGGAAAAGGTTGCGGCTGAAAACAAGTTCACATCAGTTCATTCGGCAGTTTCATCTATTGGAAAAGACTATGCCAGATTCATTATCGATAAGGTCTTTGACGGGACAGATATGAGCAGTCAGGAGAAAAAGCCTTATATAAATATCATTAAGGCATGTGGCCTTAAGATACACGAAGCAAAAAAAGATGGCGAAAAGAATAAGCCTACGGTAGAAACTTTGTCTAAAAAGATTATAGGAAAATAAATAGCGGAGGGATAAATGGATAAAGAGAAGATCAGGCAGCAAAGAGAAAAGCTGTTACAAAGAGCAAACGAAGAGCTTAAAGATGAGCTTATACCATCTGTGCTAAAAGATAAAGAAGAATCCGGAATTGAGGATGGAGAACTTGCTATTCTTTTTGATGAACTTGGCTTAAATGATGATGAAGCCTTTGGAGAATTCTTTTTCTCACCGGTGATCACAGACGATGATGAAGTTCAGTATTTTAACTGTGTCATTGTGCTTACTCAGGACATTGACAGGGAAAAGCTCCCATTATTATATGAGGCATTTGCTTATATAAACTTTTACATTCCCTATGGCTCTTTTGCTATTGACGGAGATAATGAGAGCATAGTTTACAGATACACTCAGGCCCTTCCGATCAGGATGAAGGATGAAGACCTGTATGCGCAGATACAGATTGCAATGGGAAATGCTATTTCTATGGCAGACAGCAATATAAATCTTGTTCTTAGTCTTGAGGATGGGACTATGGATCTTGAAGATGTGAGGGATATTTTTATTTCAAGCGGCGATGAGGAATGATTTTTCTTTTTTTCTTATGAGGATAAAAAATGCCTGGATTTGGTGAAGATCAGAAAGAAAAACAGGTAATTGATAATAATATAGAAAATGTCGAAGGAAATGAGCAGCAAGCCTCCCTGGAAAATGAGGAGGCTGATTTTGCTGGTCAGGAAAATGAGAAGCCATCTGAGAATGAAGGCCCTGCTGATGAAGCCAAAGAAAATAAAGTTGAAGTAGAAGCTCAGATTGAAGAGGACATTGAGGTAGACTCCGGCTTTAACCTTGATGCAGGTCAGATCATGGAGTCTGAACTAAAGGGAGAAAGTGAGCCTTTGGAGGTGGAGGACTTTAATACTGAAGGCAAGGATGGCGAAACACTAACCGCTGCAGCTGAAGGCATTTGTGAAGATATCAATGAAGAATCAGAAATCATAGATGATGTCAAAAATTCCGCCGAGTACAGCAGGAAAAAATCGATTCTTGAAGACAAGATACAGGAACATGAGAAAAATAGGAAAAAGCTGGAAGAGTGGGCTAAAGGGAAGGATGAAGATGAAGTTTCAAAAGGAATCTTTACTTACTACAAGGAGCAGATAAAACTTGATGATATATCAAAAGCTTTTGACACTCAGGCTGAGATAGAGGCCAAAAAGAGGCTTGCAACGAAAGACGCCCTTCTTGATTTTGAGGATGGGAGACTTAAAGAGGCGCGGAGCGGTGATAGAGAAGTAATAAAAAAACTCTTTGACTATGCCTATGATAATGGAATCAAGAACTTTGAAGAGGTAAGGCCTGATTTCACAACCCACGCCTATACCATTGCAAAGCCACAGGTGAAAGGTGGAGAAGTAGAGGATGTATCTGATGAAGACATTATAAAGCGTGAGAAAGAGAGGATAGACAGGGAGACCTTCGAGGGAAACGAGAGAATAAAGCTATATGAGAAAAAGCTTGAAGAGCTTGGGATAGCAGATGACAAGCTTGATACTCCCAATAAGGATTTTGCCAGATTTTATAAGGATAATGGCGGTAGCCTGTTTTTTAAAGAAGCCATAATAAACGGCCTTGTTGATGTTACAAAGATAATTGACATAGAGCTTTCGGAGCTGAAAAGGGACAGCGCTACAAAGAAAGCCTATGATATCTACCAGATGCTCTTAGAACAAAAAAAAGAGTATGAGACTTTGGAGGAACCGTACAAAAAGTCGAGCCTTGAAACCGCCAGAAAGCGGTTTTTTGGAACGGAAGGATTTAAGCTTTCGGATGTGGTCGCAGAGGCCTACAGAATGGCTACTTCAGAGGAAATTATCTATTATGAGGAAAGAAAGGTCGATCGGATTGAGAATGACCTGTTTTTAGGCAAAAGAGTAGATGAACTTCTTGCAAGTATTGATTATACGGGAATCAGCCAGAAGGTCTTTTCACCTGATAATAAAAAGCGAAAAGAAATCATAAGAAACAATGTTGAAATTGATACACTCATAAAATATGAGGATGAGCAGATAGCGTATTTTGAAAGTGTCAGAGATGCAAAGGAGGAACAAAGGCATCGCAGCAGACGAGGATATTTATCCGGTCTCTATAATGATATTAAAAAAATTGAAGATGGTGAAATAAAAGATGCCCAGATAAATGCCTTAAGAGCAAATTACTTTAAGGGAGCTTTTGACTATAAGGGCGAGGATATGGGGGATTTGAAAATAGCCCCTATAAAGGACTTTTTGGATGCTGCTGTGGAGGGAAGATATATAGCTGATGATCAGCAGATATTGGAGGCTCTTAAGAAGGAAATAATAGATAGTCATTATTCCAAAGAGTTTATTTTTTCAGACAATCACGTTCTTCTTTTGAAAAAGTTAAAAGACCTGAAGGCAAACGGAGCTTCAGAAGATGAGATCATGGACTTTTACAGAAAAGAAAGGGGTATGAATATCTCGCATTTTTCTAAAGATATAATGTGGGACGGATTAGATCTGAAAGCATTTATTTCTTTTGATGAAATGATCAATTTTACCAGGAGTAAGCTAAGAGACCTTTCAAAGTTGTCCTGGGCTACCCGCAAGAAAAAGGGAATTGGGGATAAGGAGATAGCAAATCATTTTGACAGGATAGAGGCTCTGGCAAAGCTCCGCGACAGCCAGGAATACATAGATCTTCCCGAGGATGAACGCAGAAAGAGGCTTAAGGAGTTCTATATTGATGAGCTTAAAGCTGGTGGAGCTTTGAACAAATTTGTTAGTGATACCGACAATACGCAAGCTACTCCTAAAATGATAATGGATTATGAAAGAAGGCTTGTCCATGAGGAAAATGAGAAAAAGCTAAAAGAGTTTAATCTGTTAGTAAACGGAAGAAAAAGGGAGTATAAGGCCGCTGCTGAGGGGGATGATAATGTCTTTGTAATATGGGCAAAAGATGTATTCAGGAAGACTCATGGTGAGAAAGAACTGCTAAAGATCGAGCCAAAGGAAATAATTGATAACTTAACACCACTTGATATTCTGGAATATCAGTATGATTATTTCAAGGATGCAGGCTCTGAATACAGTAAGAGAGTAGCATTTCTTAAAGGCAGTAACATAACGCAGGAAAATGCCTATGAAGAATATGATAAAAAGTTTGGAACTGGGGATTTCTTTAAGGCAAAGGCAGAGCAGCTCCAAAAGCTGAAGGCGTCTCTTTCAAAGGCGTATATGAAGAAAGGAACCTTTGGGCTTGATAAGCTCGTTAAGTTTGAACAGGACAGAGAAAATCTCTACAAAAAAGAACTGGAAGCACTCCCTGATAAAGAAATCGCAAGGAGTAAGGAAAGGTTACAGAAGCTAAACAATAATTATGAAAAGATAAGAGCTGCCATTAGAAAGCTTGGTGAATCAAGTTCCAGTGAAGAACAAAAATAAATCATAAGGAGAAACTATCAGATGTTTACATGGGGTAACTTAAGCAGGGATCAGAAAATTCTACTAATTTCATCTTGTGTTTTATATGTACTTGTAATATTTGGCTTTTTTAATTTTGATCTTTACCTGATCATAGTTCTTTTTGTTCTGCACAGTATTTCACTTATTCTTTTTACATATGTGTCACTAAGCACCAAAACGGATGAGGATGGCCTTGATGATCTCAGACAGGAGATCGGAATAATGCGTGCTGAGAATGCACAGACTGTAAGGGACTGCGATGAGAAGGTTGCATCCATCAAAAAAGAGATGGATGATCTTGAGCTCTGTCTTGAGGATGAGAGAAACAAGAATAAGGAACTGTCTGATGCTCTTGAAAAGGAAAGAAATAATAAAGAATCTGAGAGAGTAAATAGTTTTAATGATGATGCTTTTTCATCACTCCTTCCTCCGGCAGCAGATGGAGAGGAAAACAGGGTGGTGGATATTATCGCCATTGCAAAAGAAACTGCTGAGGAGTTTAGAGAATCTGCCCGTCAGGCAGGACTTACAATAAATGTTGTGGCCACAGAAGAGGCACTTGAGGTAAGAGCAAGTGCCAGACGCATTAAGATCATGTTCAAGAACATCATAGATAATTCTATAAAGTACATGCAAAAAGAGGGGGCTTTAGTTATTACGATCTCAACTATAAATGACGATATATTTATAGTACTAAAAGACAGCGGAAATGGTCTTTCAGAAAATGAAACGAAGCATATATTTGAACTCAATTTCCAGGGAAGTAACAGGATAAGCGGAAATGGGCTTGGTCTAACTCAGGCAAAAGCGATTGTAGATTATTATGGTGGCAATATTTATGCGAGAAGCAGCCAGGGAAAGGGTATGGGCGTCTATATCCAGCTTCCTGCTGAAACTGCAAAAGAAGAATGAGGTAGGCTATGAAAAAAAATCAAAACTATTTAATATTCATGATTGTTTTTTATGTACTTGTTGCTTTTTTTGCATTTGCATTTCTTAGCAGGGATTTGTCTGTATTTAACAGAAAGTATTCAGATGAAGTCATAGAGGCCCAAAATACTGAGACAGTGGTCGGAAGAGTTGAAAAGGCCGGGGAAATTACAACAGAGGCTACGGCTGAAGTAGAGACCAAGACAGAGATTGAGGAAGTTGTAGCTGCAATTGAAGCTACCAGTCAGGCGCCTGCAGAGACTGAGGCAGAGCCTGCAGAAGAACCTGAGGCAGAGCCTGAGACAGAACCTGCGACGGAGGCTGAAATTGTTTACTACTCCTATGTGACAAATAACACAGAGTCAAATCTAAGAGTCAGGGAAGAGCCTTCTTTAAATGCGAAGGTTCTAAAGAGGTTGTACCCGGGCTCCAAGGGGTATGTTCTTGAAAAAGACGATGAGTGGTGCAAGGTTGTTGCATCAGGAGATACTATAGGTTATTGCTCGACAGAATTTTTAGACTTGGAGGAAATTGCAAAGGAAGACTTTCCGGCAGAGTATGTTGAACTTGTCACAAGCACCAGATGATCAGGAGGAGCTTTGATGAACAGAATTAATATGCTGAACAAGAAAGCTAAAAAAGCCTTAGCCATATGTATGGCCACAGCGCTTGCCTGCACGACTACAAGTATAGGGACATTTATAGTAGAGGCGGATGATCCATATGAGGATATGTATATTACTGATTTTGACACACTTTCGGAGTCAGTTGCATATCAGAAACTAATGGTTGGTTCATCTGAATCAGACATAGTTTTCCCGACATCACTTAGTGTTACTTTTTTATCTTTTGGTAAAAAGGATTCATCAAGTGGTGCTTCGAGTGCGGCTTCAAGTGCATCGAGTGAAGCTTCAAGTGCAGCATCGAGTGCATCTACAGAAAGCTCAAGTGCGGCAAGTTCTGCATCAAGTCAGGAAAGCACACAAGGAGCGAGTGAAAGCTCTTTGGACGGAGCATCAGCTGCAAGTATCACAGATAATAGCGGTGCAGAGACTAGTCAGGAAGCAGCGTCAGGTGAAGCCACCGTAAATGAAGATGCTGCCACATCAGGTAGTGACGTTGATAACACCGGATCTGATACAAATACTGAGACAACTGCAGAACCTGCTAGTAATTCTGAGACTCCTGTAAATGGTGCAGAAACTCCTGCTAATACAGAATCAGGTGATAATACAGAAACTCCCGCAAATACAGAGCCTGAGACAACCTCTGAAACTGAACAGGAAGTGCCTGCAGATACGCAGCCTTCTACTGAGGAGCCGTCACAGCCTGAAAATACTGAATCTGAAAACACTGATGAAACAATAGTTGGAAGTGCCATTGATTCTATAAATAAAGTAAGGGCCCTGTCCGTAGTTTATGCTATGGAAGATGAAGATGACTTAGAAGAACTATCAGAGGGAACAAGGGCAATCCTTGAAGATATAACCTGGACTTTGGATGAGAGCGCAAGTTCTCACAATCAGTTCCTTTCATTTAAGGAGAATGTGGGCGATTACTACACCTATGTGCCTGTTCTTGATGAATACGAGATTTCAGAAAATGCCGTTCTTCCTAGAATAAGAGTAACTATTATTCCTGATGAAACTGAAGAAGAAAAGCTTTATCCATTTAATGAGAGTGTGACAATTGACGGGATCACAATCTCGGTGTCAGCTCCTGAAGGAGTATTTCCTGAAGGTGCCTATCTTGAAGTATCAGCCCTAGGCGGCAGAGATGACCTTGAGCATATAGAGGGTGAGCTTTCGGGGCGTATATCTGAAGATAAAGAAATTGAAGATATTATCTCTTTTGACATAACGATATTTAATAAAGACGGAGAGAAGATAGAACCGGATACAAATTATGGAGAAGTAAGCGTTACATTCTCTCAGCTGGGTATGGCGCAGGATGCTTCAGAAGATGAAAATGCTGAGCTTAAGGTATTCCATTTTAGCGATGACAGCGGCAGCGTAGATGAAGTTGGTGCTGATGTAAATGGCGATACAGTAGAATTTACAACAAGCAGTTTTTCTACTTATACCATAATCAAGATCACGGATTCAAAAACAAATGCGGAAATAGATATCTCTGTTACAGGAAATGACTCCATTTATGACGGTCTTGAGCACACTCTTGTGACAATAGGAGATTATGACGCTAGTAAGATCACTATTTCAGACTTTGCTATAAAATATACTGACACTTTAGGGAAGACAACATCTACAACTTCCCAGAGTATTCCAAAGGGCATAGCAGCCGGGCAATATGATATTACTATCAATTGCAAGGACAGCGCAGGCAAGACCTCTGCCAATGTAGTTACAGCCAATATTGTGGCAAAGAGTATCTCTACGACTACAATGGAGCTTACACCCTCTGATGGAAGCAATCAGTTCTTTAAGTATAATAACGGAAACGAAGTAAAGCCTAAAGTAACTGTTACTGACTACATTGACGGCACAGAATATGTTCTAAAAGAGGGAACGGATTATACTGTAGCTTTTTCTAATAACAAAGAGAAAAAACTCTCCACGGATACTGATGCGCCTACTGTAGCAGTTACAGGTAAGGGCAACTATACAGGTTCTCTGTCCCAGACATTCTCAATCGGTGATGAGATAGCTGCAAGTGAGATCCTTGTGACAGCCTGTGACGCTGAGTATACAGGAGCATCAATACCTCTTGTTACATTAAATGGAACTTACCCTTCGGGAAATATCACAGCTGTAAAGTACTCAGTTGAAAAAGAGGCAGAGACCGATACAATTCCTGAGGCTATAGCTGCGGATATATATGAAGTCAAGGTGAGATTCTGCGGCAAGGAAGGTTACTGTGACTATGTAAAGACACTTAACTGCAGGATCAGACCCAAGGATATATCAGGCATGACGGTAGTACTTGTAGAGTCTTCCACTTCTACGACACCTTTGGAAGAGTACGCCTACACAGGATCCCCGGTTGAGCCTATTGCCAAGGTGACTGATGGGACAACTGAGCTTTCATCAGGAATCGACTATATCATTTCCTATGAGAACAACACTGCAGTTGCCAAAAAGACTGCTGCCAAAGCGCCTACTGTAGTAGTTACAGGTAAGGGCAACTATACAGGTGTTATCAAAACAAAATTCTCGATTGTTGGAAGCAGCGGCGATATCACTGTTATGTATAACAGCAGCACTACCAAGAAAGACTGGTACACCGGTGACGTAGTAGTAACAGTTCCAGGGTATAACTTATCTACCGCATTTGATGGGACCTTCCAGCCTAAATACACCATAACAGGTGAAGGCATGGTTATAGGTGCGGGACTATATTTAAAGAATACTTCAACAGGTGAAGTTCTTTCTTCACCTATAACAGCCACCGTCAATATAGACAGGACTGCTCCTACAGGTACTGTAAGAGTAGGTGATCATTCATCATCCAAGATAAATACCTCCAAGGAGATTGCTTTCTACACAAGGGAAAGAAGGGGTATACACATAACATATGATGATGTGCTCTCCGGAGTTACTTCGGTTGAGTATTATATTTCATCAAAGCTTTTGGCAGACTCTTCTGACATTGAAACAGAAGCCAAAAACAAATGGATCAAATACACCGAGAGCACAAATCCAAAGATCGCGGATAATGATGCAAGCTTTGTATGTGTAAGGATCCAGGATGTTGCCGGAAATATTGCCTATGTATCAACCAAGGGAATAATACATGATACAGAAGGCCCGACTATTAAGAGCATGGCAGTAGTGCAGGATGGCAGCGTTGCTCATATCAAGGCTGTAGCTTCTGATAAGCTAAGCGGAGTTGCAAAGTACTATCTTATTCAGTATGAGGCAGCATATGCTCCATCAAGTAAGCCGGATGCTGATACAGTTAAGGGCGGATACTCATCTGATAAAGGTGAGTTTGACATTCCTGCAGACAGCACCAAAAGCTATGTTTATTATGCTGTGGCAGAGGACAAGGTTGAAAATCTTGGAGAGGTTTACAAAAAGGGTAAAAATGGCGGTGGAAGCAGCACTGCCTCATCAAAAGCAAGTGGTGCAACCTCCCTTGCAGCAACTCCAAATGGAATAGCTGGCGGTGGCGCATCAGGTTCAGGCGCAGGAGGAAGCTCGCAGGGCTCTAAGACTTCTGGAAATAAGAACAGCAGTAAGGAAAAATCTTCAGGATCGTCAGATAGCGGAAAGCTCGATCTTAGTCAGATTGAGATAAAACGTGATCCTTATATATATGATGCCACAGGCAATGTCCATATCGGAGAGGAGCTTACCAGCACCTGGCCTTCAATTTCATCTGAAGTTAAAAGAGCTGATGAAGGTGCAACAATTTCTATAGATATGAGGGGAACAAGTAATGTCCCTGCTACATTCATCTCAAATCTTCAGAATAAGGATGTGGATGTTATCCTTAAGATGGCGGACGACTATAGATGGACCATAAATGGAACAAGTGTTACAGATATAGAAAATGATGGAGTTGACCTTAGAGTTACAGCCAATTCCAGAAATATCCCATCAAGTCTTATCAGCCAGATGGCAGACAGCTATCCGCACTATGAATTCAATGTAGCACATGATGGTGAGTTTGGATTTACCGCAAGACTTACGATGAATGTAAATAAGGTAAATGCCGGTCTTTACGGTAATCTATATTACTATGATCCGTCTAAGGGAGAGCTTAACCTTGTTGATAGCTCTAAGGTTGATAATAACGGAGATGTATCCTATGAACTTGGTCATGCCTCTGACTATACAGTAATAGTAAAACCGACGGTAGCAGGAGCAATAGGGGATCCGCAGGGCCTGGGAATAGCAGGAACTATCGAAGATTACACCAATGTTCCCACAACCAGGAGTACAGGACTTCTTTCAGCAGGTAAGAAGTTTGAGGGAATAAGGAACTGGCTTATTGCGATTACCATTATAAGCATAGCACTTGGTGCATCCATCCTCTTTATTCCGGGAATGCAGGACGAGAATTTCAGATTTACAGATCTTATTCTAAATACTGTTAAAAGATTAAATTTTAATAAACAAAAAAAGGATCCTTGGGATCAAATGCTTGATGAATAGCAGAGTATAAGCGACTTTTGGGCAAGGCGTGCATTGAAATGATGCACGCCTTGTTTATGCTAGGGCAAACATAAAAACTCTTAATTATGATAAAATATATATGTGATTTTGCATTAAAAAATACGGTATCGAGGGCATATTCTTGGAACAAAAAACAGACGACTGGCGAGGATTTGTGCTTGACCTGATTTCTTTTACCAATGGAGGTCTGGACAATAAAAAAAATACAGATTCGCTTCGAGCTTGTTTTGACAGTCTTTATGAAGAGGGAAAAGATCTGGGACTGTCAAAGATAAGTTTTTTTGCGCTTATTTTCTATGTCTGTAAAGACCTCTATGACTCCGTAGACAATGCTTTGTCCAAAAAATCCCTATCTTATAGAGATATTTGCCTTTATGCCGGATTTATTTTTCCGGAGAAATCTTTTGAATGCGAACTTCTATCGGAAAACAGTCTCCTTAATGAGGTCTTTATGGAACCGCTCAGGGAATCGGAAGGGCTCTCACTGTCGGCACCAATGAAACTCGAAAGTGGGATAGAGAGCTTTATCTGCGCAAAAGAGATACCTCTTGGTGAAGCAGACCATTGCTGCAAAGAAGAACCCTATGAGGAGCTCCTTAGCAAAGACCTTGAAATGCTTTCCCATAAAGAAGAGATTTTGGAAGCCTGGTCTGTTGTGCAAATGCTTTTTATCCGTCAGGAAAAGGGAATTATTTTCTTTGAGGGAACGAAAGGCGTAGGCAAGAGATTTGCTGCAAGGCGCCTTTCCTGCCAGATGAAAAAAGGTCTTTTGACACTAAACCTTAAAAAGTATCTGGCCCAAAAGGAACAGATAAGGCAAAAGATACTAAAGAGAATTCTTCAGAAAGTATACCTTGAAAATTATCAGATATATATAGACTGTAACAGTGAAAATGTAGATGATCCGGGAGTTTTAAGGGCCCTTACACAGATGATGTCTTACATGCAAAATATGGCAGATATCCTTATGGCAGGCTGTGAAAAGAAACCGGGTGGAAATATTTCTGATCTTGAATCATATGAGATCAGTCTTCAGGGACTTGATGACTCGGAGCAGATCGCCATGTATAAATATTTCTCTCAAAGAGAAGATATTTATTTTGCTGAGGATGTGGATTTTGACAAGATTACTTCCAAGTACAGGTTAAATTCAGGTCAGATAAAAGAGGTTTTAGTTAACTGCGCAAAAGATGTGATAGGCAAAAATGATTCCGAAACAGATTTTGAAGAGGGATTTATTGTTGACAGACAGGTCCTTGAAAAGAATATAAGAAGTGCTTGTAATGTATCTTTCAACGGCCTAGCGACAAGACTTGAAAGTGCATACACCTTTGAAGATATAGCCCTTCCGGATGAATCTTTGAACAAGCTAAAAGAAGTGATAGACAGGGTGATCTATAGAAATACAGTTCTTGATAAATATGGCTTTTCAAAAAAGCTTCCCTATGGAAGGGGGCTTGTACTTGCACTTTACGGGGCACCTGGCACCGGAAAGACCATGGCTGCCAATGTTCTTGCCAATGAACTTGGACTTGATATATACAGAATAGACCTCTCGCAGATAAGCAGTAAATATGTGGGCGAGAGCGAAAAAAATCTTGGAGCAGTTTTTGAAGCCGCCAAAGATTCAAATGTGGTTCTTTTCTTTGATGAGGCAGATGCCCTGTTCGCCAAAAGGACAGAAGTTTCATCCTCTAATGATAAATATTCAAACTCGGAGACAGCTTATCTCTTGCAGAAGATGGAGGAATATGAGGGAATTTCGATCCTGGCAACCAATGTAATGCAGAACTTTGATAATGCATTCAAGCGAAGGATCACCTATATCATAAGCATCGAAGCTCCTCAGGAAAAAGACAGACTCCTTATGTGGAAGAAGGTATTTCCAAAAGAGGTTAAGCTCTCTAAAGACGTTAAGTTTGAAGTATATGCAAGATACGCAGATATGCCGGGAAGCAGCATAAAATCTGCTGCTCTATCTGCAGCTTACAAAGCGGCCGCAGGAGATGGAATCATAAAGCATGAGGACCTGTGCAGCGCTATTGATGAGGAATACAAGAAAACCGGTCATACCAGTATTCTTAGAGAACTATTATATGGGACTTTGTAAATAGGAAAAAATAGAAAGGACTAAATAATGGGCAATAATCGTCTGTATCCATTTGAAAAAAACCGTTACTACAAGGGAAAAGAGCTTGCCAGCGCTGATTTTTTGGCAGAACAGAATTACAGCGTCAACAAGTCCAGATTCATGAACAGCCTTATGTATGGATCCGGTATTGTTTGCGGACTTGGAGTGTTTAGTCTTGATGATCTGTCTATCCTGGTTGAGAGCGGAGTGGCAATCGACGGAATAGGTAGAGAGATTGTAGTTGACAGTTCTGTTGTTTTAAAGCTTTCATCCATAGAAGGTTATGAGAACCTTAAAACTTCATCTGCCAGCCTGATCATTAAATACAAGGAGACAGAGGTTCATCCTGTGTATTCCGTAAGCCATAAAAATGGCGAACAGGAATATGAGAACAACCGCATAAAAGAGGGCTACGAACTGTCGCTTATCGACAGCGAGGACTATGAGGAGAATTACGATCTTGAGACAGAGTTTTTGGCTACAGAAAATCTCTTTTCAAGTGAGAACTATATAGGAAATATCATCATCCCAAACACAGCATGTAAGGGACGCAATTTCAAGATAACTGTTGAGATAAAAAAGCTCACAAATAATCCTTGCAAGATCTCATGCAAGGGAGTGCTGGAGCTTCCTGCTTTTACAACTCCTGATGATGAGAAAACTCTGGATATAGATATTGATGACCTCAGACTTTCAGCAGGAGAGACCTTTGTAAAAGAGTACTGGGTAAGACTTGATAAGACAAGTGCTATTGACTCGGAGATTATCTTAAAAAGCGGATCCTGCTCAGCTTTTGAGGATGACAGGGCAGTGCCTTGTGCCAGCAGCTTTTCTATAAAAATAAAGCTCACAGACGCTTCTCCTATGGAGCTTGTAAACAGAGCTACAGCCATAATGAATCTGGAAATGAGAAGTGTGGAAGCGGGCGAAAACATCAAGCTTGCAGATATAAGTCTTGTCAGATCAGAAGGCACCTACATTATCGAAAAGATATCCGAGATCGGTATCAAGAACTATATATCAGCGCCATCGCAGGAACTGTTAAAAAACAGGTATCTTGAGTACTTCGTAAAAGACGTTGATATAAGGGAAAAGAAAATAAAAGAAAGCTTTGTAGCTGATACAAAAGATAGCCCGGCTCAGAGTGCAGACCTTGGCAGATATCTTGCAACCGGAATTTTAGAGATCCCTCTTGGCAAGAATGCAAAGGCAGGAGATATAAGGTACTCGGGAGAGATCGCTCACGGACTTGGCAAAGGAAATATCTACGTTTCCATAGGCTATGAATATATTTCACAGGATAAGACTCTTGGAGCCAATGCCAGAAATACGATCTACGGTAATCCGGAGCTCTTTTCCAAGGAGTCGGGTCAGTCAGTTGATGCTGAAACTGCAGTAAGGGTCCTCAATGATAAGGGTAGCTTTGTAGTTGCAGCAAGACTTTTAAGAGACGTTGAATACCTGGTTCTCACTTACAGATGGATTGCCATTAAGTTTGCATCAGGCGATGAGAGCGATGTGGTTGATTACTACTATGACAAGTCGATCACCGCAGAGACTCCGACAATTGTTATGGGACCTAAGACCAATCACTTCTTTGGAGTAAGGTTTAACAACATGAAAAACTGCAGTATAACCTACGAGCTTACGTCACCAGGAAGTGGCGAGATTACTGCGGATGGTATTTATACTTCACCTGCCAAGGAGGGCGTATATGAGATAAGGATCTATTGCACTGATATGCCTGTTATCTGCACATACGCTTATGCAATTGTCAAAAAAGAGCAGGAAAATCCCGATGCTGAGCCTGTAAGCGGCCCTGCAGGGGAAGATAAGATTGCTGAAGGATTTACGCTGGATGTACCGGAACTGAAGATGAAATAGTTCTTAAGGAGTGCCAATGATTTTTGAGTCATCAAAAATGAAATTGGAAGTCATTAGTACAAAGCTTATCGGTGAGACTAATGACTGCTACATATGTAAAGACTTAAAGTCTTCCGGTGGAAGTCTTTATACAGTTATTGTGGTCAAGGACCATGAATGTATAAAGAATGTTCTGGAAGCTTTCAGGCGCCTTGACCTTGTTGAGAACTCCGCCCTTGTTGACAGCTTTGCCTGTGAAGGAATCCATGTTCTTGTTTTCCCATACAGGAGGGAAAGAAATCTTTTTGATTTCTATGCAGGAGAACTGTACAGCTTAAAGGTGTGTGAAGACATATGTATTAACACGATCATAGCCTGTATGCAGCTGGCACTTCCTTATCAGTTATTGTATCTTCTTTTGACCCAGAACCAGCTTAATCTGTCTTCGGACAACAATATATTTATGAGCTATGCCATAGACCTTAAGGATTTTGACCTTAATATCACTGAGAAGGATTGCGTAGTAGAGTGCGCAAGAATAATCCTTGTACTTCTTGAGGCAAAGGCTTCACAGAAGGCCAACAGCTTTATCCTTCTTCAGAAAAAAAGTGCCAACAGAAGCTATTCAAAGTTCTCAGAGCTTTATAGGGACATTACTATAGCTGCAGTTGGAGATAAGAGAATATCACTGTTTGGCAGGTTGAAGCTATGGCTTTCACTTTATTCGAATTATATATTCGGTGTTCTCTTTTGGATATGCGTAATACTTGGAATTATCGCACTGAGTCTTATTATATCAAGATTTGTACTTGGAAATGGCTCGTGGCTTAGGATCATATTCAATAATTTCAAGAATATTGGAACAGAATCGCTTGTACAGTAGTTCGTGGTGAGGGATAGCATGAATATAAGAAAGAGGTTGTTACCAATAATTTATATAGTGAGTATAGCTGTATCTGCGGTTATCTTTGCTTTTGTCATGTCCCAAAACGTTCATGATACAGAATACACATCCTATACCAGATCTCTTGTTACGAATGAGGGAATCTATTTTAGTGAAAATCTTGAGGATTTTGCGCTGCTGTACAGACTTACCAGCAAGGGCAAAGTCAAAAATGTCTATAACAGCGCAGATATCGATCAGGAAAGGATTCTTGCCCTTACAGTTTATGACGGCAATCTATATGTTGCTTTTTCAAAAACTGAAAATGAAGACGAGTACCAGGAGGGCAAGCATTACGAGTACTGCATCGGAGAGTTTAATACAAAGCTGAATCTTTTACAAATTTCAAGTGAATTTCATTTGGATGAAGATATTCTTTCATCCATTACAGTAGACAACAGCGGAATTTATGTGACTGCGATCTCAAAGGATGGTGGACAGGTAAGGGTTGTATCTTTTTCACATGATAAGATGGCAAGTCCGTCAGAAAGAGGACACGAGATACATGCCACAGAAAACGTGATGATAAGAAAGGCTGATCCTGAAAGATTCTTTGTATCTGCAATTTATGAAAACGGCGGCCTGACTATCAGGACCGACAAGGATGAGCCATCAGGATATTTTGCACAGGATGAAAGAGTTTCAGCTGCAGTATCATCCATGTCTTTGTCTGCAATGGCTGAATTCATAATGTACAGGGCTTACTTTATCGTATGGCTGGCAGGAACGATCATCTGGCTCATCATAGTAAGGCTTATTTACAACATGCTGATAGTTTCAAACAGGACAATGTATTCCTTTGTTCTATTCGAGATTATTCTGGCGATACTTGTTGGATGCAGCATCTATTACATAAGTGGACAGTATATGACAGCCAGAAAGCAGGAGCATGTCAGGTTTGGAATCATTTCAATGCAGGCTCTTGCGGATGAAGCCGGACTTACAAGGGCCGTTGATTATGGAGCCCAGGATTATTTTGAAAGTAATGACTATTTTGAGACGCAAAATGCTCTGACAGATTTCCTTGAAAGAAATGGCAACTCTTCAGTATTTTACGATGTTCTTATCGTAAGACTTGCTGATGGAATGGTTGTTACAAGCGGAAGTGGAAGGAACAATGAAAGCGCTGTATTTCTTTTCGGAAATGCTATTTCAGATGTTATAGATGATCTTCATAACAGCACAGCAATGTATTCGGTATGCGAGCTGTACCTTGGCGGGGAGGATTGCCTGGCAGTAGGTGTAGCGGATGATGATTTCATCTCTGACTATGCGATTGTAGGAATTATCGATGATACAAGGGTCAATGAGAGATTTAATAAGAGTAACTTTTTCTACGTAGTTCTTTTTATAGCCCTGTTCGCTGTCGGCAGTTTGATACTTTTGGGCATTTATTATCTTAATTCAAGAGATCTTAAGCATCTTGAGGATGCCCTTCGTGAATGTGCACTTGGAAGAAAGATTCCCGACAGACCTGCAACCGCAGGAGTTGATCTTAAGAATATGTGGGATTCTCTTTTTGAAATAGGAAAGAGAGTAGATGAGATCAACTATAAGAGATTTAAGGTATTTGAAGCATATTTTAAATATGCGCCTAAAAATATTGAATTTGCTCTGGGCAAAGAATCAATTATGGATGTCAAAAATGGTGAAAGGACAAAGATTGATGGAAGGCTTTTGACCATACAGCTTGGAGAGGGACTTGATAAGGATCTGCTTTTATCAGTGACCACAGCCCTTGAGCAGAGGCAAAAAGGAAATGACTGTATCCTTGTTGGAAACAGTACAGATCTTTCAAGACTTCAAATGCTGTTCATGATGTCGGATAAACCTATGGTGGACTATGCAGCAGAGATCATTCATGACATTAACATGCATGGAAATGTCTTTAATTCAGCCTTTGTTTTCTTTGACACCTTCGAGTTTGGAATAGTTGGAAATGACGGGCTTGCACTTACATATCTTGATGGTGACATAGCAAAAGAATTTACAGGCTATGTTGAGTTCTTTAATAAGCTACATTTGGGACTTGTTATAACTGAGTACATCTATCTTAGAGAGTATGAGGACAGGTCAGTCAGGTATATAGGCTATATCAAGTGCGAGAAGTACACAGAAAATATCAAGCTTTATGAAGTTATGGATGCCTGCGGACAAAGCGAAAGGCATGCCAAGATCCACACCTCAAGACTCTTTAAGGAAGCTCTTGAGACTTATGAGAAAAAAGATTTTTATCTGGCAAGAAATATGTTTTCAGATCTGCTAAAGGCAGCTCCCGGTGATGAACTTTCAAGATGGTATCTGTTTGAGAGTGAGAAGTACTTAAATAACGGAATTGCTGACGAAGCTACCTTTGGGGCACTTCATCTGTAATAGAGGAGAGGGTTCTAAGTGCAAAACCTTTTTACTGTTTTAGTCCAGACAATTAAATCAAGATGGGCCGGCCTGGTATCCAAGTTGAAGCTCCTTACAAACTGGAACTTTATCAGGACTAAGATCATAGCCAAGATTCGTGACTTCTTTTACAGTTTCCTGAATTTAAAGCCGCGAAATAAAAATGACTATGTAACGGTCTTTGGATGGATGATATCAAGGCGCCTTGTCCATGCAATGATCATTGTAGTAGGTGTTTTAAGTATTTATTACATTGCATCTGAGACCTCGATTTTCAAGCAGTTCGGACAAAACGGCGGGGTCAAGACCTACAAGTATGATTCAGTGAGATTAAGACTTGTCAGTGACAACGTCAGGATCACCGGAAAGTCAGGGTATCTTGCTTATGAGGGCCAGGTTGAAAAGGGCTATGTTACAGGTAAAGGAACCCTTTACAACATAGATGGAAATGTTGTCTATGAAGGTGATTTTGTAAACAACAAGTACGATGGACAGGGACTTTTAAATTATCCAAGCGGAAATACCATGTACACAGGGCAGTTCCACGATAATCTCTTTGACGGAGAGGGAACTTTATACAGAGAAGACGGTACCTTTGAATATATTGGAGAGTTTGATCTTGGAGAAAAGAACGGAAAAGGCGTCCTTTATGACAACGGTGAAAACGAGATCTACTCAGGGGCATTTTCCAGCGACAGCATAGTTTACAGTGAGCTCTTGGGCAAAACAGTTCAGGAGGCTGCGGACTATTACAAGGGTAGTCAGGTTCTCTATCAGATGGGTGATGACATCGCTGTATATATGAAGCAGATCGGAGGAGTCTATTACGGAAAAGGGGAAGAGGATTCCCTTGATGACAGCATCAAAATAGACTCTGTCTATGTTTTAAATGATTATTTCGGATATGGAAATACCAATATTGATACCATCACAAAGCTAAAAAGCATTTTTGGAGACCCAATATATGAGGGCAATTCCACAGTTGTTTTTCCTGAGGTTGTATGTATAAACAAGCTCAACGAATCAGCAAATTCCCTAAGCGGAAGGGTAACGGTATCCACAACTGAGATCTATTCAGATGTTATCGAAGTAAATGAATTTGATAACAAGTACGTTGTATATATCTATTCCTTCAGAAGAGGCGACCTTATTTATTCATTTGTCTGCAAGGGACAGTCAGAATACTTTGATTTTTACTACGTTTCAGCAGCAGATGCATGACACTTTCTGGTTTCATTCGTATCAATATATAAGTTTTTTGCGATTTTGAGGTATACATGGTAAGAAGCAGGGGAAAGAGAAGCTTAATACTATATCTGGCAGCTACAGTGCTTTTCGTAGCGGTTTCATTTTACCTGCCTTCTGAAAGTACAGTTTCTTTTGCCAAGGATAAAACTCTGACTCTTAAAACCTGCAAGATACTGGCTATAAGAAACAGCAGTAAATATGAATCTGCAGAGGACCAGGTCGAAGCGAAAGAAGCTAAGTATGAAAGCTCAGTAAAGTCACTTAAGCTTAAAAAGAAGAACCTTACAACCTTTAGATGGTCACCCTTACTAAACTTAAAATTCCCTGAGAAACTGACACTTGATCAGGATTCAGAGTTTGAGTTTAAGCCCATATCTCTTCAGTACGATATTGATGTTGCCGAGCACAACATAAACGATGTAAAGCTCACTGAATACCAGGAAGTAAACAATCTTTACGTGGAAATAGTAACACTCCAGAAAATGATCTCTTTTAACGAGATGAGAGTTGAGACCTTAGAGGATGGAGTAAAAAGAAATACAGCAAAGCTTAAGCTGGGACAGGCCAATCAGGCAGATGTAGATACCATGACAGCAAAGCTTAAGTCAGTAAACAATACGATAGCTTCTGACAGACGAACACTTGAAGCTGATCTTAAGAAAATGACAAAAAAGGTCGGAATGGATGTGACAACAGGTTACGTCTTTGAAGACCCATATATAGATGCAAGACTGAACAGAGACATGCTTGAACCTTTAATAGAGTACACCCTTGACAGAGACGAGACCTATTATGAGGCATGTATTGAGGAAACAAGAGCAAGAGTGCAGCTTCAGACCAATTTTGATCTGATGAAAAGACACTATGGCGGCGATACAAATATGATCGCATCCTATGTGAACATGGCAATAAGTGGCCAGGAGGTCAATAAAAGGGGCTTTAAGGCTGATTATAAGAATTTTCTTGAGAAGGTAGACAGCTACTGGCAGGGCAAGAAAAAGATATGCTGGTTCATCAAGATTCCAAGGTTATGGCTCAAGGGAGCAATAGACGGAACAAGATATGTTGAAGATGATCCAAATGTTCTTTATCAGGATGTTTTAGATTATGTGAGTGCCTATAAGGACAAGGAAGCTGCCGAAGATGAAGTAAGGCAGGCTGTAACGGATTCTTTTAACAACTATGTATCAGTAAAAAACTCTTACGCCCAGTATCAGACAGATGTTAAAGATGCAAAAGAAAACCTTGATAAAAGCTCACTTCTTAATAAGACAGGAAAGCTCTCATTTTCAGAGTACGATGCGGAAATGAACACCTATGAGGAGCTGCAAAAGAGCCTTATAGACACCATGAAGTTATATACAAATACCCTTCATGCTCTTGACAGAACAACCTGCGGCGGAGTGACTGCAATCCTTGATGGAAATGACGCAGATCTTCAGACAGCAAAGCCCGGTGAGAGCTATATAGAAGAACAGACAGCAGAGGGCGCATACTACTACATCAAGCAGATCATTCAGAAGACAGAATTTGAAGTAAATATATATATTCCTGAGGACTTTGATGTAGAGGTGACTGACTACGAGCTTTGGGTAGACAACATACAGATTGGAAGCAAAACTCCAAAGGATGGAAAAATAAGACATCTGGCACTTACGCTTGATGATATTGATGAAGTGAAGATAAGGCTATATAACGGCGAAGAATTCATAGATGACTGTGAGATAGATCCCCAGTCGGTTTCGGGACCTTTAAACGTTATAACAGGCTACGACATAAAGACCGTAGAGCTGGAAGAATATGGAACCTATGAAGCTGCCATAAACGAGGGCACAGGTCTCGTGGACATAACAATATCGCCTGCTTTAGATGATATAAAGTTCTTTGTCGTTAAGAATGAAGAGGGCATAGCCCTTGGAAGCGGAGAGCCTGCAAGCGTTCAAAGTGGCTTAAAGCATTTGCAGCTTGTGGCATTTGACCTTGATAAGCTTACGATCGAACTTATGAATGAAGAAAAAGAAGTAATCTATACTGCAAGATTTGATACTGCAAACCAGAAGGTGGTAAAAGCCATCACCCAGTAAAGGGCTGTAAAGTATGAAAAAACATGATTTTAAAAGAAAAATTTCATACCTGATAAAAAGACTTCCTGTGGTCCTTGCTGTGATTCTTTTGATCACCAGTATACCGGCTGTAAATTCAAAGGCGATCTTTGATGAAAAGGATGCTATTAAATTCCGTGTATTTAAGAGCAGATATACCATCGATAATTCAGTTCTTTTCATCGGGACCTATGTTCTTCATATAAATGCCATGACAGATGACCTGTACGAAAAGGCCTCTGAATCAGCGAGCCAGTCTGGCCAGTCTGAAGTCTACTATAAGTCAGAGCTTGCAGATGGAAGCTGGTTTGACATTGGAGATATCCAAAACGGTGTTGAGGGAATCTCAAACAGCGGAGTTATCGTACCTGAAGAAGAGCTTGATGAGCTTTATGTTCGCTACTATGCAGGGGCAGATGGTATCCTCATTGACCTTTTAAATGACAAGGGAGTTAATCCTTTTGATATTCCTGATCCATATGATCTAAAGCAGCTTGAGGAGCTGAATCCTTTGTGGCTTCAGTACACCTATTCAACTGAAAGTCAGGACATTTCCCAGGATGATTTCCTTACGACCAGAAATTCCAAGGATAGCGGGAATTTAAGAAGTGATGTTTATTACTATCAGATCCTTAGTACATTCTTTAACCTGAATTTAAGGGATGAGACTACCAATAAATATGATAAGCAGCTGGCAGCTTTAAACAGTATATATGCGGGCTACAAAGCAAATGGCAACCAGGATGAAGCAGAAGTTGTTTATAAGCTCATGAAAAAGGTTGATTCTGCCAGAAGAGCAATTGTTTTTGAAAAGCTATCTCAGCTAGACGTAAATGCCCTTGATACCTTGTTCTCACTGGCAAACGGAGCTTACTATACAGCATCAGGAAACTTTAAGGATTCATCATCAGAGAGCAATGCGGGAAGTGAGCCCTCTTACGTAAGAGAGATGCAGGATTCCCTTCAGTACGATTTTGAGGCATCATCGGGTGCCAGCTGGTTCCAGGGATGGATGAGGAGCCTTGGACTATCACAGGACAGCGAGGGCTGGTGGCGAGTACTTGAAGAAGCAAATTCAAGTGACAGTGATGACGACGATGATGATGAGGACGAGGATGAAGAAAACAGTACAGAAAAAGGAGATGCATTTAAGGTTGATAGCGGCATTACCGAGGCAATAGTAACCTGTATATCCAACTGTTCAACAAGCTATATCACATATTCTTCAGACGGACTAAATGACATAGATACAGTGCTTGGACACGCGGAATATGAGTACAGCACGCAGGTTCTGGAAAATACAAGCGGAGCGGAGCTTGGAGGACCTGTAGAGTATCTTAAGCACATATTTAACATAAATGACGGAATTATTGCTGACGCTAATGGTGAGTGTTCTCTTTTGGAGAATTCTCTTTTGGGCCTTGCAAGAAATAAATATTCTTCAATGGTAAATGGCGGAATCGATCCTGAATACAATTCAGTTCAGGGTGAAAGCGCCAAGCAGTCAGTACTTGAAAACCAGACAGCAAAGACTGACGGATTATGTGCTGAACTTAAGTTTATCCTTGATGCTATAAAGAACAGAAAGGCAGCTGCCGACTCTCTGACGCTTGTATATGAGGTCACGGACTGGGCAGAGGGACTAAAAGCAGGAGTTGTGCAGGATGATTACAGCTCTGCAGCGTATCTTTCCATCGAAACATTTTTAAATTATCTAAAGAAACTAGCAGAGGAAATAATAGCTTCGGATGAGAGCCTTCGCTCGGAACTTGATAAGCTGCGGGATAAAAAGAGCGAGCTTCAAAAGGAGCGGGATAAGTGCCTTGATAATAATGATCTTGCGGGAGCAAAGAAATATGATGCCATGATCGCGGCAGTTGATAAGGATATTGATGCACAAAATGGCAGTGGAAGCGGCGATGGCAGTGGTGATGGAAGCGGTGGAAGCGGTGGAAGCGGCTCATCAATTGCAGATGACCTTTTAGGAAAAGCAGTTGATTCTCTTCAAGATGATGCCAATGCGGATCTGTCAGATATAGCAGAGGCTTTGTCAGACCTTGGAGAAGATGAAGCTTTGGACGATCTGTTAGACCTTGCCGAAAAATCAGGAGCAGGAGATGACACCTTAGATGGCATCAGGAATGCCAAAAATAAGGACACAGACGGAGGTTCTTTATCTGAAGATGATATCTTATCTCTCCTTGAGAGCTTTTTTGGCAAATCTCTTGACGACCTTGACATGAAGGAACTTGCAATTGTTACAGCAGCTCTTTCCAAGTTCTACAGGATGGGAAATGCACCGGCTGCAGCGCTTGCCTCAAGGCTTGCAACCATGGGAGTAACAAACAATAACATTTATTTCTACAGTCAGTGCCAGGGAACCCAGAGCAGTGAATATGTAAGCCTTAAATCCATAGGAGATGTGACGAGCTTCAGGTATTTCTACGATGATACAAAGAAGATCTCGACTATGACGAGCGGGGCAAAGATATACATTTTTACCAACGGAAGTGACGTGATGTATAAGAATTCCTACGGCGAAGACCAGGAGAAGATGGACAGTCCTGTTAAGCTTTCAGGCGTTCCACATATATCAGAAGCAGATTCTGTCGTTTATTTCAAGATAGAAACCGAGTATGTTCCAAGCTCATCCTACGCAGTATGTTACACAACGCCTATGAAGGCAAGGGCAGAAGAATTTTTGGAACTTCTAAATAGTCAGTGATAGGAGCAGTGTATGGCAGATTATCCGATCATAGCAGATGTAAGTGCATATATTGTAAGGACTCTCAGGGAAAAGATGTGCCCTGAACCTATACCGTCCCCAAACAATATAGAAATTTCTTCACCTGCATCTCAGGACGTTGACTATATCGTAGGACTTTACCTCTATGACATAAGAGAGGCAGTTCAGCTGTCTACTCCCAATTATGTGCAGAGAGGAAGAGTCCAGTTATCAAAGCCGCCAAGGCCATATGAGCTTTACTATATGGTCTTCATAAACGGTTCCTCCCAGATGGGACTAAAGGCACCGGATATACAAAAGATCATTGGTCGTGTTGCTCAGATCGTAAATGACAACAGCTCTGTACGACCCAATGAGTTGCAATCCTGGCTGGATACCCAGGAACCTCCAATAGTACTGTCTCAGGCGAAGATAAGTCTGGAGGAGAAAGTAAGGGTGTGGCAGGCTATCAGCAAGCCCTATCAGATAAGCCTGTTTTATAAGGCGGCACCCGTAATGCTTTCAAGCGGTGAGATCATCACCACACCTCGTGTATCCGAAGCTGAATTTGGATTGTATTCAGTAGGAGAAGAAAGGAGGGAATAGCGTAAGTGAGTGCTTCTGTTATTCGTGTAAAGATTGACCTTGTGCTAAGGCTTATCGACACGACCACAGGGGCGGCGGCCTCAGAAATAAACGTAAAGTTTATTGAAAAGGGCTGCGAGGTCAAGCCCTTATACAAGGGCGATGGGACATTCATATTCATAAATAAAGGCAGAGAGAATACTCTTATGCAGATCAGGGCTTATGGATATGAGGATATAGATATTGCCGTGAATTATGAAGAGCTTGATGAGAAAGCCCCTACCTGTGATGTTTTCCTGATACCGTCAGAGAAAGTCATAAGTGGCGAGCCGGTACTGGGCATATCCGGAAACCTCCCTTCTTTGAAGTCACTTGATGCAATAAACATCATGCGTCCTGTGTGCTCATTAAACGAGTTTGAGCCGAAAAAAAAGCTACTGTCAGTATTTAGCTTTGTTGCAGGCAAAAAGATAACTCTCGATGATGTGTACTATGGACTGGCATCAACTGATGAAAAAAGCTATGAAGAGTTTGTTGTTACAGATCAGAGCGGTGACAACAAAGTGGTTTTGAAAGATCTTATCCAGACTGAAATTAAGCCCAATCGGAAAATATTCAGATTGCTATATGGCAATGTGAAGGACGATGGAAGCTTTATTTTCAGGATCAGAGATGATGCGACGGTACTTAAGTATCTTATCCGCTTTGTGGTGGATGATGAGACGTACTTTAGAATCATCGATTTCAGAGAAGAAAATGGAAAGATCGATCTCATGGAAAAGGCCGAAAGATTGACTGATCTGGAGCCAAAGGAGGTGGAAAGTGAGTGAACTTGTAACGGCTGGAGCTACATGCATGTGTTCCTTTGGAACAGCACCTGCTCCACTAAAGGTTACCTCGCAGCTAAAGGTCCTTGCAAGCGGCAAACCTGTGGCAACTATCCAGGATTGTCAGGGACTTGCAAACATAGGGCCCTTTGGAATGTGTACGACCCTTACAAATCCAATGGTGGCATCAGCCACAGCAGCTGCTTTGGGAGTACTGACCCCCCAACCCTGTATTCCTGTTCCAGCAGGGACATGGATACCAACTCATCCCAAGGTAATAAACAGCGGTAAGCCTTGTCTTACCTCTGACTGTAAGATGATGTGTGCATATGCAGGGCAGGTTTCAATTGTTAATCCAGGCCAGATCAAAGCTACAGCTAACTAAAAAATAGAAGGAGAAAAACTATGCCAGAATATTTATCACCAGGTGTATATGTGGAAGAATACGATAATTCTCCACGGAGTATAGAAGGTGTGGGCACCAGTACTGCAGGATTTATCGGTCTTGCTGAAAAAGGTCCTATAGAGGGGGCACCACTCCTTGTAACCAACATGAAGTCTTTTAAACAGCAGTTTGGCGGATTTCTTCCTGAATTTCTCTATGGAGAATATAGATATCTTGCAAACAGTGTTGAGCAGTTTTTTGATAATGGCGGAACAAGATGTTATGTAATGCGTGTTGCTCCTCCAAAGGCAAAAGTAGCAAAGAAGAAAATGGGTATTTTATCTGTTGAGGCTGCTAACCCGGGAAAGTGGGGAGATAAGATCCAGATCTTTTTCTCAACCGGCAAAAAGCACAAGATGCAGCTCATCAAAAAGGTAGATACCGGCTATATTGCAAAGAGTGTTGATGGATTCAGAGAAGGCGACATCGTTGAATTCAATGGAACCTACAACAAGATCAAGACTATCTATGACAATGTAGTAGCTTTTGAAGAAGATATGCCAAAGGGCGTTGTTGACGATGCTATCGTTCCAAAGTCACTTGTTTATCTGGTTACTGTAGATGTAAGTGTCAGATATGGCGATGATGTTGAGAACTATTCAGAGCTTTCTTTTAACAGAAAGTCCACAAGATACATCGAGTCAAAACTTTCTCTTAGCAATATCGTAAAGATCACCGTTGATGACATGAAGGGCATTGGTAACCCTGTAGAAGCAATCCTTGGAGATGGCAATACTGACGGAATGTTCTTCCTTGAAGGCGGCGATGACGGCAACATTTCAGGTGTAAATGCTGCAACATTTATCGGTGAGGACAATGGTCCCGGAAAGAGGACAGGTCTTCAGGCATTTAAGGAAAACAATGTGATAAGCATGCTGGCAATCCCGGGTGTAACAATCCCTGAGGTAATTGTTGCTCTTGTTGGTCACTGCGAGAACTTAAAGAGCAGATTCGCAGTTATCGATATGCCGGGCGATATGTATAAGACAGCAGATCTTATCGGTTACAGACAGATGATCGACAGCTCCTATGCAGCTATGTATCATCCATGGATCCAGGTATTTGACAGATCCTCAAATAAGCCTGATTTCATTCCTCCATCAGGTGCTGTAATGGGTGTTTACTCAAGAACTGATATCAACAGAGGTGTTCATAAGGCTCCTGCTAATGAAACAGTCTTCTGTACAGGACTTAAGGTTAATTATACCAAGGATGAGCAGGATATCTTAAATCCTGAGGGTGTAAACCTCATAAGAGCCCTTCCCGGACAGGGAATCAGGATCTGGGGCGCAAGAACAGCATCCAGCAATACTAACTTCAAATATGTCAACGTCAGACGTCTGTTCATATTTGTTGAAGAGAGTATCAAGGCTAACACCAACTGGGTTGTATTTGAACCTAACGATGCTTCACTGTGGCAGAGAGTCAGCCTTACAATTTCTAATTTCCTCGACACATTGTGGAGAAACGGAATGCTGGCAGGAGAGTCCATTTCAGACAGCTACTTCGTAGAGATCGGACCTTCTACTATGAGCCGTGAGGATATTATGAACGGAAGACTTATCTGTAATATCGGTATCGCTCCTTCAAGACCTGCAGAGTTCGTAATCTTCAGGATTACACAGCACACTGCAGAAGCAGGCGGCGAATCTGAAGAATAATACAAAGAGAGGATAACACATTATGGCTGATGCATATAAGAATGATAAAAACTCTGATTATCCGTTAACCAAAATGAACTTCCTTGTCACAGTTAATAACATCGCAGGAACAGCAGCTTTCAGCGAGGTGACAGGAGTAGAGGCAACGGTAGAGCCAATCGAGTTCAGACAGGGTAATTCAGCTTCACTTGCACCGGTAAAGATTCCGGGACTTGTAAAGCACGGTAACGTTACTCTTAAGATGGGCTACATTATCAACAGCCCATTCAAGACATGGATCCAGGAGTGTGTAAGTGAGACAAGAGGTCAGATTCCTCGTCAGAATGTGACTATTGAGCTCATTGACATAAATCCGGGAGCACCGGCTCAGCTTGTTACAGCTGCAACCGGAACAAGGCAGTGGACACTTACAAATGCCTGGGTAACCAAATACTCAGCACCTGATCTTGATGCAAAGACAAGTGATGTAGCAATTGAGAGTGTTGAAATTGCCTATGAAGAACTTGTAATACCTAACTAAATTCATGGAGGCAGGGGCCGTTTTTGGTCCCTGCCAATAAACACATATAGAGGAGGCACATGATGGAAACAGTATATGAATTCACACTCCCTAAGGGATATGTTGATGGAAATGGGGATGTTCACAGAAAAGGCAAGATGAGACTTGCAACAGCAGGCGATGAGATCACCGCTACGAGAGACCCGAGAGTCCTTGCCAATCCGTCCTATCTGACAATAGTTATTTTGAGTAAAGTCGTAACAGAAATAGAGGGACTTGATGCTGTGACGGCTACTTCGATCGAGAGGCTCTTTACTGCAGATCTTGCTTTTTTGCAGGATATGTATCAGAGGATAAATGATATAGAACCTCCTGTAATGCAGTGTGTATGCCCTGATTGCGGCAAGACCTTTGAGGTTCCATTAAATTTTACTCAAGAGGGCTAAGGCTTTATCCAAAGGACGAGCTCTTTAAAGAGATGTCTTTTATCTCATACTACTTCCACTGGAGCGAAAAGGAAGTCCTTGAAATGGACCATTCAACGCGCCGAAGGTGGTGCAGTGAGATATCGGAGATAAATAAGAGTCTTAATCCCTCTAAGGAGAAAAAAGAAAAGAGTATTTTTGAACTTAAGGCTGACAGATAGAGAGGTTAGTTAATGGGTGTATTAGATACTATTGCTAAAGGCATAGATAACATAACAGGTAATAATAAAGCTGAATTTGATCCCATACCCAGTTTTAACTTTGTGCTGTGGGTTGAGGGCGTGTATTTTCTTCCCCTTAAATCTGTACATGTATTTACCAAGGAAAATGAGTTTGAATACATTCAGGAAGGCGGGGTCAATGACTATGTTCAGATGAAAAGAAAACCTGTGTCCAAGCCCTTTACATTTCAGGTTGAAAGATATGTAGATACGGGCTGGTCTAAGTTTTTGGACCCTTTGGCAAACGGTACCGAAATGATGCTCCCTATGTCTCTTTTTGTATATAAATCCAATGCCAAGCAGGGCTTTGCCAGTGAAAAGAGTGCAGAGGCCTGGGCTTCTAGGTTCTATGTATTTACAGGCTGTGTTGTGACAGCAAAAGAGTACGGAGAACTGAATGCAGAAAAAAGCGGACTTTTAGTAGAAACAACGACCATAGCCTACAGAGAGCTAATGGTTGTAAATAACCCTATAGATGACTCCACGACGGATGGAAGATGGGATAAGTTTGACGATGACAGCGACTTTAAGAACAGCTTTGATCCGCTTACCTGGAGAGGGAAAGATGGCAGATTTGGAAAGACCCTTGAGCATACAGACAGGGTAAAGGTTTCAAAGAATGATATAAATCAGGAGTTTGGCGCACAGACCCTAAACGGCGGAGAACCAAGAGTTGAAGCTGACGGAACCATAAATGTATCCCCATATGCGATGCCGGATGATTTTGATGCTTCCAAGAAAACAATAAGTACTTCGCAGTTTGCACCAACAAGTCCAAACATTGTGACATCAAAAAATGATGTTACTGAGAGAAAGATAAACGGAGAAAAACAGTCAAACGGAAAAACTTTTGAGATGAAAGGTAAGGCGGATACGTCACCGGTTTCAGCCCATATTGCAGTTTCAAAACAGGATAAGGAGACCTGGAAGGTAAATGATCAGGTGGCACAAGGGGCCTTTGACATGAAAGATGTCGATTTAAAAAAGCCAAAGCCACATACAAAGAACGTAGCAACGTCGCCTGTTGATGGCTCAAAGCCGGTACCTGTTAAGTGGCCGCCCACAAGAAGAGCTCTTATGGCAGATATGTTATCCAAAAAGTAAAGCAAAAAGATTGTATGAGGGGAATTAAAGGTAAATGCTTAAATTACTCGCACCAATTGAAATAACTGCAAAGACAACAATTGTAAATGATAATGAGAGCTTTACTCACAGCATTATGGCAGGCTATGACCTGATGAAGACAAGGCTTGAGAAGACAGATCTTTTGCATGTGGTAAATACGCCTCCTGAAGTGTACATAGCAGAAGGGGATGGCTTTACCAGTATCCTTAACCAGAATAGTTCCAATCAGGTCAATTATGAAAAGATAGAGATAATAAATAATCTCATGAACAGCATAGTAAACAGCGCAAGTGTGGATCTTACTTACCAGATGAGGACCTTTGTGACAGATGCGCTCTACAAGCTTGGAATCCGGGATGACAGGAAATTCATGAAGAGCTTTTATGAGATTGTTAATGAGTATAAGGAAAAAAACAAGCTCGTTGATATGTTTTTTTCTGAAAATACTGAAGTGGAAAATATTAGAAACTCCCTGACTGAGCTTATAAACAACAGGGAGACCAATGACAACAGAAGGTTTGAAAAAACTGAGAATTTAAATCTTTACGAATCAATTTTTAACAGACTTCAGACAGGGGCAATTTACCAGATAGTTTCAAACTTTGCACATACTCAGGAGACGAATCAGATAAATGCAGAGGAGTTTTTAGTCTCAGAGCAGAATAATACAGCTCTTAACATGCTTATAAACAATATTGCTCAAAGTGCTGAGTTTAAAAGCCCCGAGATCATATATAACTATGAAAATGAATATGAGCAGGAATACGCTGAAGGAAATGTTACAAATGAGCAAAATACCAGCCTTGTAACTTCTGCGGTATTCCTTGATATGATAAGAAACCTTTATAACACAGGTTATGACAGATTCAGTACCAGTAGTAATACTTACTACGATTTTACAAGCACCATCTACAATTCATCCAATAACACCTTTCACAGGCTTTATAATGAGACCTTTGTGGACAGGACAAGTAACAGACTTGTAGAGGAGTATGAAAATACCAATAAGTCAGAAATCGTAAATACTTACGAAGATAAGTCACAGATGAGCAGCGATGAGGTGCTTGTATCGGTACTTAATGAGATAAACATACAGAATGAGGAAAGACGTAAACAGTACACTCAGCTTATAAATCAGATAGAGAGAAAGTATAAAAACAAAAAGAAAAAGTTAAGCTTCAAAGAGACAATAAAAGATGCAAAGCTAGCCCTAAGTGACAAGGACAGACTCATAGAAAAGCTTGAAGAGAGGGAAGAGGAAAGTGCCCTTCTTGATGATCAGATGAGGAAAGAAATTGAGCTTATTTTCCCTGATGAAGCAGGAAAGATATTTGAGACTGTTGCTAACTACTATAAAAACACTACAGAGGCGGGCGTATCCCAGATGACCCAGCAGAGCATCAGTATGCTGATAAGCAATATCGAAGAAGTCCGTCAACTTAATGAAGCAAGCTATCAGGAAAATGTTGAGATAAAAAATGAGATCAGTGAAGGGGCAAAGATAGTACACAACATCATTGAAAATGGCAAAGAGAATATCAGAACAGTTGAGACTGTAAAAGAAAATGTACCAAAGATAGAGAAAGTTCACAGAAAGAGCGAGACCATTTCCAGTGAAGATATAGCAGAGACACTAAATCAGTACAGAAGAAATATTACAAGAGAAATAAAAAATGAGGTGAAGCAGGAAACAGAGAGTATTCAGAATACCACTACAAACAAGGTAATAAATACCATAAACACTACGAAACAGGAAATCGAAACTCCTGATATCCGCAGGATGGTACAGGAGGGAGTTAACGCTTCGCTGGGAACCATAAGCGATAAGGTATACACAAAAATAGAAAGGCGACTTGCGAGCGAGAAAAGTAGACGAGGTTACTGATCATGGGTTTTGCAGATTTTATAGGCAGTGCGGCGAGCTCAGTTGGCAACTTTATAAAAGATAATACTTCTACAAAGAAGGCAATACTGTGTATGGTCAATCCTTCTCTGGCTAATGAGTACAACACTTTTTCCTTAGGACCTGATAAGCAAAAAAACAATGTAAAGCTCTTTGAGCTTGCTGAAAAGGCCAATGAAAAGGAAAAAGAGCTTTTGGCAAATGCAGAAAGCGCTTTAAAGATATCCGATGTGGCCGGGAAGCTGCCAGGTTTTCTAAAAAAAAGTGATACTTTTGTGGAGTTCGAGGTTCAATATAATCCCAATTCCCTCAGGTTTGAGGCAACTGCAGGAGAACAGGTCTATATTCAGAACACTCAGAAATCAGCCTATGCAGATGAGCTTAAAAAGATCAATTCAAAGACCACCATATCTCTTGATTTTCAGCTTGTTTTTGATGACCTTCAGATAGGCGATGCCTTTTCACTGGATACAGGAAGTCTTATATCCAATACAGCAGCAGAAAAGGTAAAGGATTTTACCAAGGCGATTCAGGGCAAGAGCACTAAGCATACGGTGCAGCCCCAGATGGATATGCTGGTGGCAGCCATTGCAAGAGCATCCACAAGGCAGGTTATCTTTTTCTGGTCAAATATGAGCTTTAGAGGCGAGATCACAATTGTAAATGCCAGATATACCATGTTTAACACCAAGGGTAATCCTATAAGGGGCGTCATTGACTGCAGAATTGTCCAGAATGCTGAGATGGCTGAACTTAAATATGATGACAAATACTGGAATAAAAAATTTGACAAGGTGTTTAAAGAGGGAAGTCCAATTTCAGCTTCAGCTTTAAATGACGGTGGAGAGATGATGAAGAAAGCTCAAAAGGCTACAAAGTTAAGCTCCGGTAATTTTTTAAACAACAATTTCTTTAGCTTTTAAGATTTTTGTAAGGAGATGCCTATGGGTTTAGGAAGCTTACTTTCAAGTGCGGGAAGCGCCATAGTAGATTCGCTTGAAGATATAGCGGGATTTAATGAGAAAGCCATTATAGAGATCACAGATATAAGTGACCGCAATCTAAAGCAGGAGGAACTGGAAAAATATAAGACCGGTTCTATGAATACAGGCTTTAGCAGCAGCTTTGCGGCCAATTATATTCAGTCTGACATTATGAGCAATGTATCTTCCGTACAGGGAAAACTTTCTCAGATTGCAGGAAATGTTTTGGAACTGTCAGATGAACAGCAGATAGCATCGTATCTGAGCGCAGCAAAGAGCAGGCAGTTTGTTGTTATGTTTAATCCCAGCGAGATTTCTCTTTCAGCTCATGGTGGCGGCCAGTTTCCAAGTGAAATTTTTGAAGATTCACCCAAAAAGAACACAGATCTTAGAAGCTCATCAATCCTTCCTGCAAAGGCAAGAGTTGAGTTTTCTGTCAGACTTCTTTTTGACAGGACAGATATAAGGGAAGCATTTATGGCAGATAAGGCAACTCTTTCAGGTTCAGGACTTGTTAAGGAAGGAATAAATCTGGTCAAGAAGGCAGCAGGTAAGAAGGAGGTTTCGGTTCAGAAGGAAGTGGAAGCCTTTATAGGAGCCATTAGAAATCCTAATACGAGACTTATCTCTTTTAACTGGGGAGATATGTGCTATGAGGGAATACTATCAAGAGTAAATGCTGATTACACCATGTTCAATATGAATGGTGAGCCATGCAGAGCCTTTGTGACAATAAGGATACTGTGCGTATCTGACAGGTATAAAGAGTCTGCGAGCGTCTTTGGTCAGAGATATGATAAGTACTGGGGCAAAGATGATTCTGTATCAGCTGTGGCAGGAGCTATCAGCAGCATATTATAGGGGGTTACACAAGTTTGGCTACTTATAACTACAAAGATCTGTTTGATAAGTACGAGTCTTTTTACAATTCCATATACTATGTGTATGTAGGGGACAGGGATATTGTCAATTCCAAAAAGAGCATTTATACAATTGATGATCTTTATGTGGAGCTTTCCTGTGAATATAAGGCTAATATTGCGACTTTTACCATAATCGGAGCTTTTGATGAGGAAGGCAAATCCTTTGCAGTAGATGAAGCCAAAAAATATATCATGCTCGGTTCTTCTGTGAAGATTGAGATGGGGCATGGAACTTCTGTAAGAGAGGTATTTAGAGGGTACATAGCAAGAGTTGCCTTTAATTATGACAAAGACTTGGCCAGAGCTCCGGGAATAGCTATTACGGCCATGGATGTAAAGGGCATCATGATGGTCAACTGTTATTCAAAGAGATTATCGGCCAAGTACTATTCTGATGCGGTGCAGGAAATATTTAATTCCATGACTTACCAGTCTCTTATTACTAGTCAGATAGTTACTTCCTATGAGGTTTCGGCAACTCCTGATAAGTCCATGACCCCGGGCATGGGAGCCCCTGGTGGGGCAGCAGGAAGCCTTGGTTCTGTGGCGGGAAGTCTTTCAAGCGGATCCATACCGGGAGCAGGAAGTCTTCCAACTTCTGGATTATCAAGTGCCACTGGAGCTGCGGGCGCAGCAGGTGCAGCAGGTGATGTTATACCTGACCTTCCAAATGACAGAATAGAGATGAACTGTGAGAGCGACTATGACTTTATTGTAAAAGCTGCAAAGAGGTTTAATTACGAGTTCTTTTCTCTTGGAGGCTATGTGTATTTCAGAAAGGCCAAGGAAAATGCAGCTGTACTTATGGAGATAAGTCCATCCTGCGTTATCTATTCCTACAATATCGAATATGATCTGACAGGAATAGTAGGAGCAGTTGAAGTAAGAGGAATAGATGCAGCAAAAGGCAGCGTTATCACTGCCAAAAGGAAAAACAGCAACAAGCTTTCGCTCGGAAGCAAGGCAAAATCTCTTGTTTCAAAGCAGACCAAGGTCTATTTTGACCCAAGCGCTGACACAAAAGAAAGTGCAGATCAAAGGGCTGAGTCTTTGATGGAGAGCATATCCTACAGGCTGGCTAGCCTGGAGATGGAAATAGCGGGACTCCCGGAGATAATACCTGGAAGCTACATCCAGATAAGCGGCATAGGGAGTGCAATCTCAAATACTTATTACATTACAGAGACCGCCCACTATATAAACAATGAAGGAACCTATATTACAAAGATCATAGGTAAGGCAGCAACAATTGCTGATGGCAACAGCCCGCTCGGCGGTATAGGCGGACTTGGAGCGGCATCTTCATTTGCGGGCAGTATAGGAAGCGGCCTTGGAGATATAGGTAGTATGGCAGGCAGTTTACCATTCTGACAAAAAACTATTTTTGGCAAGGAGGAGCAAAAATGCCACTTTTTGATATTTTTGATGAAGTAGCTCAAAAGCAGATAGAAAAGACTGACCTTGGTGAGAACAGGATGCTGGGGGTATATCTGGGAAAAGTAACATCAAATTTTGATATGACTCTTCCGGGAATGGTGAGAGTTACTATTTATGCAAGGGACTATGACCAGGAAAAGCAAGTATGGGCAAGGATGAGCTATCCATACAGCGGCAGCAACTGGGGAGAGTACTTTTGTCCTGAAGTTGGAGATCAGGTTCTCATAGCCTTTGAAAACGGAAATATATCAAGGCCCTATATTATTGGCAGTGTTCCAAAGAGCACAGACAGGTTTGCCAAGGGCTGCATTGATATGAATAATGCCAATAAAAAGATCCGAACGAAAAATGGAAATTCCATTTCGTTTGTTGATAAAGCTGTAGGAGAAGGAGCCATGGACAAGATAACCATCTCAACTTCTACAGATGCCCATCAGATCGAATTGAACAATGAGGGCAAACAGATCGTCATAACAGACAAGGATAAGTCCAACCAGATAGTTATGAAGACTGAAACAGGTCAGATGGAGATAAAGGCACAGACCAAGCTGACAATAAAGGTTGGAGAGACAATAGAGCTTACCATGAACGGCAATAACGGAACGGTTCTACTTAAGTGTAACAAGCTGAAAACAGATGTTACCAATCAGGTTCAGATATCGGCAAACAACAATACAAAGATCGAGGGCGGAAATGTGTCACTGACAGGTAACTCAATGCTAAAGCTCGAGAGCAGCGGACCTGTAAATATATCTGGAACACCAATAAAACTTGGATGATCGGGGTAAAAAGATGGCAGATAATGCAGCACATTTAGGGACAGGTGCAAAGTTTCCCTTTGAAATTGATAAGGCGACAGGCAGGTTCATGACAGTATCAGGCAATCAGAGTGTTAAGGAATCAGTCTATATAATTCTAATGACACAGCTGACCGAGAGAATCACAAGGCCTGATTTTGGCACGGATATCATGGGCTATACCTTCATGGATGTGAATCTTACCAGGATAAATATGATGCGCCGAAGCCTTACCAATATGATATCAAGGCAGGAGCCACGTATCAGCGACGTGGAAATAAATATAGAAATGTCGCCAAGTCAGGAGTACCTGATGATAAATATCGATTATTACGTGGCCCAGACCAACACAAGAGATAATATGGTATTTCCTTTCTACCTTAATGTTTCCGAAGAGGAAGAGCTTGAAGAAGAATATCACGAATCTGATATAGAGGAAGAGATTGATGGATAAATTCAAGGGACATACTGCTGAAGAAATTGAAAATAGGATAATAGAGCTTAGCCACAGCTATACGCCTGAATGGCACTATGATAAGGAAAATCCGGATATAGGTGCAGCAATAGCCAGGATATTTGCGTCCCAGATGGAAGATAACGTCGGTATTTTGGATGATGTCCTTGAAAGATACCACGCGGAATTTGTAAATTTCCTGGACCTTACTTTAAAGCCTGCAAAGCCCGCAAGCAGCATTGTTGTGTTTAACAGTATCGACAATGGTGGCGACGGGACTGAGGTCGTGCGTGGGACAAAGCTCCTTGCTATGTCCGATGGCGGAGAAGGTCAGGATATTGTCTTTGAGACAACAAGGAATCTTTTTGTGACTAATTCAAGGCTTGACCTTGCCTTTATGGTTGACTATGAGGATGGGTCAGTTATTCCTCTGCTTGGCCAGATGGCGCCCCTTGAAGTCTACGAGGGAGAGCTTAAGGCCGATCCTATGGAAGAGAGTGAGACAGAAGAGGATGTAATGCCGGTTGAGCCGGTTTTAAAGCCCTTTACTTTATTTGGTGAAAAGGAAGGTTCTATATGCAGGAGTGTTTTATCTCTTTACCATACCTCACTTTTTGATGCTCAGGACGATCCCATATTTATCAGATTTTCAGGCGGAGAGAAGCTGTGCAGTCTTATAAGTGAAGGAAAGATTGTCTTTAAGTACCTTACTAAAGATGGTGGCAGAGAGTTTGATGAGGTAGCTCTTTTGGAAGATGGGGTTACATTCAGACTCATCAAAAAAACTGAGTGTGAAAAGCTTGAGATTGGTGAAAAAGATTTTTCTTTAGTGTATCTTGAGGCGCTTGTTCCTATAAGGGAGATCCTAAAGTCAACAGAAATTGGCATTTCATCAAGTGGAGCAGAGCTTGAGCCGGAGTTTGTTACTGATGGAAATCTTGAGTACAACAAAAAATCTTTTGATATGTTTACAGACACTATTGCAATTTACAATGAGTGTTTTATTGGGCATGACAGATATTTCAACAAGCCCGGAGCTAAGGTGAACATATCTTTTGATGTGTCCTTTTTGGAAAAAGAGCTGTATGTCACAGCCAAACAGGAAGAAGAGGAGCTTAGTATCATCAAGAGAAAGCCAAAGGCTGTCTGGACTGATAAGGTCGTAGATTCTGTTATAAATGAGATCTCTTTTGAATATTATAACGGCCTTGGCTGGAAGAAGCTTTCCTGTGATTATGATGTGTCAACTATATTTGAGCAGTGTAAAGACGGAAAATATGAGATTTCCTTTACCTGTCCTGATGACTGGGAGCCTGTGGAAGTGGGTGCTTATTCAGGCAGATGCATTAAACTTCAGATATTAAAGGCGGACAACTGTTATCTCAGACCTGCTATTCATCATTATCCGCGGGTCAAGAACATGCTGATGTCCTTCACATATGAGGGGAAGTACGTAAACCCTGATAGAGCTGAGATCATATGCGGAACGAAAAAAACTGATATCACAGTAAATCTGGATGACGAAGAGTTCGTGGCCATGGCAGGCAGCGATTACACAGGTGATGCCCTTTATCTTGGTTTTTACAGGCCGATGAAGGCGGGCCCCATAAGCATTTTCTTTGATCTGGAAGACACCTTTGGACTTACTGGAATCAAGTGCAGATATGAATACAGCACAATAGATGGCTTTAAGCCTCTTAGAGTACTTGATTTTACAGATGACTTTACAAGACCAGGAATAATAAGATTCATTCCGCCTTCTGATATGCATGAAATGACCATAGAGGGCCAGAAGAGGTATTACATCAGGATTGTCAGAAACGAAAGACAATCCGATCAGGACAGACTGATGTTCATGCCAAAGATAAGAAATATCATGCTAAATGCTATTTCTGTTGAGAATATTTTTACCAGTGATGCCAAGGAGTTTTTCATCGATGAAAGCGCTCCTGATATGCATTTTTCTCTTGGGGCAGGAAACATCCTCGACGCGGAAGTCTGGGTAAATGAAAAGGGAGATATCTCAAAACAGGAAATAGACTATTTGCTTAATAATGCGCCGGACAGGATAAGGATCGATTACAACTTTGTGGGTGATGTGGCTGCAGTCTATGTAAGGTGGCAGGAAACTGAGAATTTTGAGAGAGCCGTATCTGACAGGTGTTACGTAATAGACAGGCTTCTTGGCGAGATCATCTTTTCTGATGGAATAAAGTGCAGGATACCGAGGGTTACAGATGATATAGCATTTGTTGCTGTTGTCAGGTGTACTAACGGGACAGAAGGAAATGTTGAGGCCTTTCGTATAAATGACCTGATGGGACAGGGCGTTTATATTGACTCACTTACAAACCCTGTAAAGGCCTACGGTGGCTGCGCTATGGAGACTATTCAGAAGGCTCTAAGGAGAGGTGCCGGGATCATTCATTCAAGAAACCGCCTTGTGAGCATCGGAGATTATGAGAATATTATCCTTAACTATTCGGACTCTATAGACAAAGTCAGTACTGTGGTCGGAGAGACAATAGATGGTAAAAAGAATCCGGCAGACATAACCTTTGTAGTTCTGATGAAGGACTTCATGAACGGCTCATTTTCTTTTCACAATATAGAAAAGCAGCTGAAAATGCACCTTCTTAAGAACTGTGAGATGGTGGTAAAGGAAGACAATGTCCATATTGTTGAGCCAACATTTGTAGACATTTCGGTTAATGCCTGGGTTGAAGTTACAAACATAGATGACAGCTTTGAGATACAGAATCAGATAAGGGCGGTTCTGCAGGAGTACTTAAATCCTGTAACTTACATATCCCATGCGGGATGGACTATAGGAACTATACCTAAAAAGTCTCAGATACTCATGAGACTCAATATCTTAAAGAGCAAAGCTATTGTAAAGAGAATAGCCATAATCTGTAAATATACGGATTACATGGGTGAAAAAGAGGTTGATCTTACAAAGCTCGAAGTTACGCCATTTATGATATGTCGAAGCGGCAACCACGCTATCAACATCATCTATGACTGAAAACTAAGTAAAGGTTGGAAAGACTATGCTGTTTGTAAAGGAATTACAAAACAAGCCCTATGCAGAGCGAATAAATGAGGCAATGATGAAATTGCCTTTGATTTCTCCTGAGTGGACCAATTATAATCCGTCGGACCCGGGGATAACTGTGCTTGAAAATCTGACAGCTTTTAACACTCTTCAGGGCGAGTCAATCACGAATATTTCCTACAGGGCCAAGGCTGCACTTCTAAAAATGGCATCAATCACGCCAAAAAAGGGTAAGTGCGCAAGACTCCTTTTATCTGCTGATAAGCTGGATAAATCAATCTATATAAGAACAGGTCAGAAATTCAGATTAGGAGATCTGTGCTTTGAAGCCGGCAGAAACATGAATGTTGGCGGAAGCAAAGTAGTTGGTGTCTATTCAAGATACGGGGATTCATTCCATGATTATTCCTACTGTGTAGACAGGGAGGTAAGGCTGGGAGCAAGGATTTTTGGTGATAAGCCCAAAGTCGGCGATGAGCTTTACTTTATCATCAATTCAATTCCGGATGATATCAAGGATACTTACTTTTACTTTGAAGTTGATGGCAGCAACAAACGTAATCCCGTTGAAGACAGAGCCTTGAACATCTTTGCGGAAGCAAAGTGGGAGTACTATACAGAGCATGGTTTTGAGGAATTAAAGGTAAGAGATTATTCAGGAACTTTTCTTTACAGCGGAGAAGTGAAGATCACTTTTGGAAACTCAAGGCCTGCAGTTTGTAAGGAGGCCCCGGAAGAAGGGTACTGTATCAGGGTTACCCTTACTAAGGCTGATTTTGATGTAAGGCCAAAGCTCCTTGGAGTAGAGGGATTTCTTTTCGAAGTGTGGCAGAGGGAAACTGAAGGTATATGCTATACCATAAACAAAGTTGACGGTATTGAAATAACATCAAATTTCAGCGATAATGAATATATAGCAGTATTTGCCAAGGAAGAGAAAGGTTCTGCCTATAGAAAGTATGAACTTACAAGGGGTGATGGTCACGGAAGGTATTGCTACTTTGAAGAAACGGGTAATCGGAGCTTTCGTATTTCTTTTGACAAGGAAAAATATGGGTATGAGCCTGTTAAAGTAAAGGACTGCGTAAGAGTCATTATCTATAATGAGGACATGATGCGCACCTATGATGTGGGCAGTGTTATAGGATATGATGATCAGGAAATAGAGCTTCCTGTAAAGCATATAGTAAGAGACAGCTTTTGTCTGATCGCCAGAAGGGACGACGGAGAAGGCGGCTTTATCTATGAGTTTGTAAGACCTGAGAAAAATGAAGAGGATGCTCTTTATTATCACCTTCTTGAGAATGATGGAAAGATAGTCATTGAAGATGCGGGGGATTACATAGGTGCAAGACTCTATATTGGCATGATAGCTGTAAGTGAAGGTGAAAAGGGAAATATTCTTGCAGGAAATGAGCTTATAGCAGATAACATTCCGGGGGCACATTTCTATAACCCTTGTAACGGCGTTGGAGGTGCTTTTAGAGAGAGCCTTCAGAGCATGAAGGAAAGATTCGTTGAAGATATAAACACTCCATATACAGCTGTTACTGAAAAGGACTACGAGCAGATCGTAAAGACAACGCCGGGGCTCTGTATCAGAAAGGTTCACGCCTGCATAGATACAGCGGAAAATATGGTAAAGGTAATAGCAATGCCCGACACCGGCGATGAAAAGCCTTACCTTTCTGATATTTACATTGAAAAGATCACGGAAAGGCTTGAGCAGAGAAGGCTTATTTCTACAAGAGTTGAGATCATACAGCCAATTTATACGCCGGTTGCAGTAAGAGGAACGGTGTATGTAAAGAGGCACTATAACGGGTGCAAGGAAAAGATATTAGAAGCTCTTGGCAGAGAGATTGATTATATGAGGTCGGATAAGAACTTTGGAGATGTCCTTGTATTTGAGGAGGTTTTCCATAGTATCGAGGCGCTGGACTGTGTTCAGTTTGTCTATGACCTTTCGATAACACCTGAAAATCCTAAGGTTGCAACACTTAAGGATTCTGATATTTACCCAAAAGAGAACTGCCTGTTTAGTCTTGGTAATGTCCAGATTGAAACAGTTACCTATGAAGACTAAGCGTTTGGCATAAAGGAGTTTTGATGGCTCAGATGGTGTATTCCATAAAAAAGAATAGACTAAAGAGAAGCTATATCAAAGGCTTTGATATAAATGGTGATGCAGAGCTTACTCTGGATAAGAATAGTCTTTTTCACGAGTTCTTCCTATCGCCTTTAGATGGCGTTGAAAATGAGAGATACTGGGGAAGGCTTCACTTCGATGTAAGGCTTTCAGAGGACATGATCTACTATGTACATGTACTTGCAACGGACCAGGTCCAGTTTTATGACGACGATGGAAGGCTTGTTGATATAAGCGGATATCTTTTGGATGAAAACGTTGATATCACAAAAAAGGCCAGATTTATAGGTGAGCTTGGCGGCAAAAGATTTGTTGGCCTAAATGATATTCTTTTATATGAATTAAAGGGCAGATACCTGTATGTGGGAGTTGAGCTATATGGCACAGAAGAGGCCATGATCTCCAATATAAAGGTGGATGCTATAGGCGATAATTTCATGAACGCTTTCCCGGAGATATATAAGGAGAGGAATAGTTTTTTCCACAGGTATATGTCTCTGTTTTCAAGCGTTTACAACGACATGCAGGATGAGATAGACCATGTCTATGAGGTGCTTGATCTTGATACCTGCAGTACAGAGCTTTTGGTAACTTATGGAAGCTGGCTTGGAATCGACTTAAGTGGCGGCTTTTTGCCGGATGATGTTCTTAGAACTTTGGTAAAAGAACTATATTATCTCAGTAAGATAAAGGGGACAAAAGAGTGTCTGACAAGGCTTTTGGAGATTTTAATCGGTAAAGAAATTATCGTAATTGAGCACAGTTATCTAAAGAATTTCGCACAAAATGTCGATACACATATATCAGAGGGAATTGGAAGTGGCTCGGTTTATGACGTTACAGTGCTGGTAAAGGGAAAGGTTTCTGAGGAATTAAAGCATCAGGTGTCCTTTATCATAGACCAGTTCAAACCGATCAGATCTAACATTACTTTGGTTCAGATGGACAATTCGGCAGTGCTTGATTCTAATGCGTTTATGGATATGAATGCTATGATTCCACAGGAGAAACAGATTATTCTTGACGAAGATGTATCTTTGGATGGCATTATTACCCTTAAATAACTGGAGAATTTCATGACTATTGAAGAAATCAAATATGATGACCAGATCCAACTAAATATTTCGGGAAAAATTGATACCATCACCTCTGCTGACTTCCAAAAGGCTGTCCTTGGTTCTTTCCAGAAGAGCAATAAGGTCATACTGAATTTTCAGGATGTCTCTTATATCTCAAGTGCAGGACTGAGGGCTTTGGTTCTTGGTGAAAAAACAGCTATTTCCAAGGGCGGAAGCATGAAGGTTATAAATACCAACTCATCAATACAGGATATTTTCAGGATGACAGGTATGAACAAGATATTTGATTTTAGCTAGGAGTGGCAATGATAAGATTCGACGCTGTAAAAAAATGTTACGGTGAGGAGACGAAAGTTTTTGACAATTTGAATCTTGAGGTTGAAGAGGGGGACCTTATATTTCTGACAGGTGAGAGCGGAAGCGGCAAGACGACTATCATTATGATGCTTCTTCGGGAAATAGTTGCTGATAGCGGGGAAATTACATTTTTTGGTAAAAACATAGGGAAATTTAATAAGGCGCAGATACCTTTTTTCAGGCGGAAGATAGGAGTTATTTTCCAGGATTTTAAACTGATAGAAGAGCTTACGGTGTATGAGAATCTGTATATGGCATATCTAGCCATTGGCGGAAGGAAAAGGGATGCTGAAAACAAGATAACGGATGTGCTGACAATGATGGGGATTGATGGTTTCCACAAAAGATATCCTTCACAGCTGTCAGGCGGCGAAAAGCAAAAGGTCTGCCTTGCGAGAGCTCTTTTGAATAATCCAAAGCTTCTTTTAGCTGATGAGCCAACAGGAAACCTTGATCCGCAGTCTTCTGTTGAGATATTAAAGCTCCTTGAACTGATACATAATCATGGGACAACCATAATCATGGCAACTCATGATATATCGAATGTGAAAAATACATTGAGTGAAGATATATACAGGATGATCCACCTTAAAAATGGCTGTGCTTACGAGGTTTCAGGTAAGAAGAGTGAGAGCGTGTTAAGCTATGGGACTTGATAGCAGATTAAATACCGATATCAGGAATTTAAAAAGAATTATCGAGCAGAAAAATGCTGATACGACCGACGAGATCGATCTTGATGAAGAGACCTATATGTATGCAGACAAAAAGCCTATGGAATTCATCAATGAAGGAGAAGGCGTTTTTGATATAAAAAAGCAGACAGGCATCAATAGTAAAAAGAGCGTTTTTGACAGAACTGCTTTGTTTAAAACGAGTAATGGAGATGACTGATGGCAAAGTATTCAGAGGATTTACGAGATAAGCCTTTTGAAAACTATAATGAATATATGCAGTATATTTTTGACTGTGTAAATACCAGCCTGGATAAGTACATTACACACATGAAATCCATCTATTCACAGGGCGAGGGCAATGGCTATAAGAATGTACTTTATCCTGATATTGAGATAGCCGGAGATAATGTGCATACAAAGCTGGAACAGTTCTATACTGACAGTGATGCTGACAATGATCAAAAGTCTGACGATGATGAAGATTCAGATTTTTTTGATGACCTTGATGATGAAGAAGGCGAAGAGGATGAGGATCTTGATGAGTCAGTGACTGATGAAGACGATATAGACGAAGAACTCCTGGCTCTTCTTGGCTCTTTTTCCGAGTCAAATGTAGATAATTCACTTGATACTTCGGGCGGTAAAGCTAAACTTGCAGAGAAGATCGCAGAGGATAAGCATGTAGGCGTTTATGACAGAATAAAAATGATAGAGGAAAGAGCGGAGCTTACTATTGAAAGTGGCGTTAAGCTGCCCTTCCATACGCTCTGCAAAAAGCTTGAATTTGAGCCCTTTACACTATTTTGTTTTGCCTGCGGAATTTTGTCATCAACACAGACAGATTACGCCGGAGTATTCCAGATCGTTAACGAGAATGGTAACCTTTCAGCACCTACCATAGAATCAGCCGCAAAGGTATTTTATGGAGCGGATTTCTCTATCACCGGCGCTTACGGAGATATGTCCACATGTCTTGAGCAGCTGCTTCCGATTCTTTCTTTGGACGTAGTTCCAAGCATGCCTTTCTCCACAGCTGTTTCTCCTGATAAGAGGATCATCGATTTCCTTTTTGGTCGTGACCCGGATAAGCTTGATGAGAACTACATCAGATTCTTTAGCATGCTCACCAAGAAGGAAGAGCTTAATCCAATAATGGCCAACAGCGGAATCATAGAAGCCATGGAGATTTCCTATGATGAGGGCTGCAGGATATTCTACTACTTTGGTGATGATGGAAGCGGCAGGAAGTTCTTTGTTAAGAAGTTCTGTGAAAAGAATGATCTGAAGGCAGTTGCCATCAACTGTAAAAAGCTCTTTAACTATGACTATAAGTTTGTAGAAAAGGCTCTGTGGTCAGTTACAAGAGAGTGTATCCTGATTGGTGCATGCTGTTGCCTTACAGACCTTTCATATCATGAAGAAGAAAAAGAGAAGTTTTTTGGATATATGGATCTTGCTTTTTCCAAGCTCACGGAAAAAGATATTTTAGTTTTTGCCATGAGTAAGGAAAAGATTGATTTTAGAGAGATCACCAAGATGCAGTTTACAGAGCTTGAGCTTCCTACTCCTGATACGGGAGAAAGAGAAGCCTGCTGGAAGTATTTTTCCCAGAACTATCAGCTTGAAGACGGTATCGATCTATTGGAGATGGCCACAAAGTTCCTGTTTACTCCTGGTAAGATACACGATGCTCTTGATCATGGAAGAAGGCTTTCTACCATGAAGAAGGAGATACTGATAAGCCGTGACACTCTGTTTCAGGGGTGTTATGCGCAGATGAGTTCTGAGCTGACACAGAAAGCTACGAAGATAAAGGCAAACTTTGGTTTTGAGGATATCGTTATGAACCCAAGCCAGAAAGAGACTTTGCTTCACGCTATCGACCAGATGAATTTCAGAAAGCATGTATATGAGAACTGGCACTATACCAAGAAGTACCCTTATGGTAGAGGCCTTTCAATACTTTTATTCGGTGCACCCGGAACAGGTAAGTCCATGTGTGCGCAGGTTATCGCCCATGAGCTTAATCTTGAGCTTTACCGTGTAGACCTTTCAAAGGTTATCGATAAATACGTAGGTGAAACTGAGAAATCTATTTCTATGATCTTTAGAGAAGCCAAGAAGTGTAACGTCGTATTGTTCTTCGATGAGTGCGATACTCTTTTTGCAAAAAGATCTGATGACGGTGGAAGTAACCAGGCCTCCAACAATAACAAGACTGCTCTTTTGCTACAGGAAGTTGAAGGCTATGACGGGGTTTCAGTTCTTGCCACAAACTACAAGCACAATATCGACCCGGCTTTCTTTAGACGTATGAAATATATTGTAGAATTCCAGTTCCCGGATCCCGATACCAGAGAGATGCTTTGGAAAACTACAATTCCAAAAGATACACCACTTGCAGATGATGTTGATATCAGATTTCTTGCCGAGAAATTCGAGTTCGTTGGTGGTAATATCAAGAACTGTATTCTCAATGCAGCTTTTTTGGCTGCAGCTGACCCTGAAGCCGGAGATAAGGTGCATATGAAGCATTATCTTTTAGCTATTAAATATGAATTTGTTAAGGTAGGAAAAGTATTTACTAAGTCTGACTTTGAGCCATATGCGGATCAGGTTGGTCTATAAAAAGAGGTAAAAAATGTCCTATATTAAAGAGATAAACGGCAATGAGATGGACAAGTTCATAGAGTATATCCCTAATTCCATTATCATCGATTCTCTGACTAATGATAATTATATCTACTACGGGATAGTTGAAGATAATGAAGCCATAGGCGTTATTGTTATGGAAACAGACAGTGAGAACGTCGAGCTTACATATGCTTATGTGCTGCCGGTGTACAGAGGACGAGGGATAATGTCCAGGGCTTTGAATCAGCTTATCGTTGTTTATTGGTATAAGGGATATCAGAATCTCCATATGAGCTATAATCCCAAGCTTGCGCCCGCTATAGATAAATATGCGGATACAAATGAATTCGTTAAGATAGAACTTGATAATGCTTACTTTGAATTTAGTCTTAAGGTAGCTTCTGAAAGCAAGCTATGGAGTAAGAAAATCCTTCACACCAGAAGAATGTCAGAACTGGATGAATCTCAAAAACAGATTCTTTATGCTGCAATAGAGGATCTTGGAATTGAGATATTTAACGAGATTGATACGGACCGCGGTTACCTTATAAATCAGTCAATTGTATATATGAATAATGAGGTGCCGGAAGGTCTTTTGATAGTAGGTCAGGATGAAAACGGAAAGCTTGATGCAGAGCTTGTTTATTTAAAGTCCAAGGATGTTATGGCGCCTTACTACATGATCTCTGCTCTTCATGAGAATTTAGAGAATGACTATCCACTTGAAACTATAGTTTCTTTTTACTCCAAAAACGGTTATATGACTGGTGTTCTTGAAAAAATTCTTGGCACTAAGGGCTACCGCGAGATCATCGCAAGGTATGACCTTAGCAGAGTTGCAGTCTATAGTGATATACCGATAGTGTGATTTGCTGGAAGAAAAGCACTGTTATGCATAAATTCAATCGCGGCTTATAAGGAGCTGTCGCACTAGTGCGACAGCCACATTTTTTTACTTTTTTTATTTCATATTGCTGTTTGCTTCGTATAAATATAGTAGTAACACAAGTACAGATGTTATCTTTTTGAGACAAAAAAGTAACATGTCAGGCACAACGAAAGGAGAAATACTATGTCAAAAGAAAATGCAATTCAGTTTTTGAAGCAATTACGTGAGAACGAGATTGCTGAACAAAAGATGAAAAGAAAAGGCAAATTTGAAGACTCAAAGAGTATGGCACAGGCCTTATCTGAAGTGGCTTCAGAGATGGGGAAGGAGATTTCTCCGGAAGATTTCGCCAAGGCACTGGAAGTTTATGAAAATGAGATGCGCCAGAGAACAGATTCCGTTATATCTGGTATTGAGGCCTTGAAGGATGAAGAACTTGAAAATGTATCCGGTGGGCTTCACAAGCCGGGTGATAATGCATGTAGACATGATCATAATGGTAATTGTTGGAGTAATGATGCTTGTATGACCAATCATTATTATTATGCTTGCGATAACAACTACAACGATATGGATTGTACTGCCTTTAATTTCTGTAATTCATTTTTAAACTTTTTACCTAACTAGTATAACCCCCTTTTCCTGATGCGTTGAATAGAGAAAAATATATCAAGATAAAATTCAGTTCAATGTGAGAAAGGCTTTTGAATGAAATATATTTTGAATCCCCGGTTCCTGCTTCGCGGCTGGTATAAATCACCCACAGGCCTGTACGACACGGAGACTAAAGAGGCAATATTTTTTCCAAAAGAAGAATATATCCTGCTGATGAAGTGCGACGGCACACATGATATTGATGAAGCTTCTCTCAGTGAGGATAATAAGCGCTTCCTGGACTGGCTTAAAGAGTCGAAGACCATAAAGGAAGCCGGTTTTCAGGACTATCTGACAAAAAAACAGGAATACAAGACTTTCCCGGCCAGGTACAAGAAGCATGTGCACTGGTCAATCACCGGAGCCTGTAATCTGAAATGCCGGCATTGTTTCATGTCAGCGCCTCACGCCAAACACGGCGCACCAACAAAAGAACAGCTGCTTGCCATTGCCGATCAGCTTGCAGAGTGCGGTATCTTCACAGTAGGCCTTACCGGAGGAGAACCCCTGATCCGTGAGGACCTCTGGGAGATTATCGATGCTTTGGCCGAGAGGGATATCGGTGTGAGTATAATCTATACCAACGGATGGCTGGTAGATGAAGCGCTTCTTGACAATCTCAAGGAACGGAAGATGCATCCGAATTTTCAGCTGAGCTTTGACGGGATTGGTTGGCACGATTATCTTCGCGGAATCGATGGGGCGGAAGAAAAGACCATTGCGGCTTTGAAGCTCCTTAAGGAGCGGGGATACAATGTCTCAGTTTCCGTCTGTATCCACCGAAAGAACCGCAGCAGCTTACGTGAAACTATACGCATGCTGGCTTCTTTAGGTGTGCAAAGCGTAAAGTGCGGCAGCATGATGGAAATGGGCGAATGGATATCACCCGAAGTCTCTGGCCTTCAGCTGACACGTCAGGAAGAGCTGGAAATGTTCGAGGAATATATTCCGCAGTATTTTGAGGATGATGCGCCAGTCTCTATTATGATGGCGGATACGCTCATGTATACTCCCGGGGAAGATCAATGGCACTTATATAATGTTAAGAAACTAACTGAGGAAGAAGAGGCCTTTGCTCCTTCATGCGGTGTATTAAAACACAGCTTCTACATTGGTGCGGAAGGCATGGTGACTCCATGCATGGGGATGGGCGATTGCGAGTTTGCAACTCATTTTCCTAACCTCTTTGAAACACCCTTAAAAGAAATATTGCGGGAATCCGAATTCCATACGTTGACTGCTGCTACGGTAAAGGATATCAGGGACCATAATCCAAAATGCCGAAAATGTCAGTATCTTGATCGGTGTACTGGCGGCTGTCGAAACAGTGTGTTGATCAAGGGCAACGATTATTACGGCATTGACGAAGACGTATGTTACTTTTTTGAAAATGGCTGGGAAGAGCGCCTGACCAAGGCTGCTGAAAAGCCCTTTGAAGAATACCTTAGACGGCATCCAGAGATACAGAAAAACAGACATGAAAAAAGTATCGAGCAGACTGTCGAAAACTGCCCGTGATTATTTGAAATTCACAGTGATGATCCTCGATGAAAGGGGCTGTCGCTTTAGATGATTTAAGGTGCTCACTTACCTATTAAGGTAGGCGGGCGCCTTTTGATATATTTATATTTTCTGGAACTGGAATGGGGAAGAGCGAAAAATGTAAAGGTAGAGGAGTGGAGAATTGTTGAAAAAAATTATTGATAACAAAATAGAAATGTGATGCCTGTTATGATATATTGTAAGCGTATGCTAACATAAGAAGGAGGCAATTTATGAAAGATTATTTACAGATTGTACAGGTTATAGGCAGAGAAATCCTTGATTCAAGAGGAAATCCTACTGTTGAGGCAGAGGTTACTCTTGCTGATGGAACAGTAGCGACAGGTACAGCACCAAGTGGAGCATCAACCGGTGAGTTTGAGGCATTGGAGCTTAGAGACGGAGATAAGTCAAGATACCTTGGAAAGGGCGTAACAAAAGCTGTTGAGAATATCAATACCATTATCAATGATGCTATAGAAGGGTTGGATGCTTCTGATACATATGCTGTTGATGCAGCTATGATTAAAGCTGATGGAACAAAGGATAAGTCAAAGCTTGGAGCAAATGCTATTTTGGCAGTTTCTATTGCAACAGCGAGAGCAGCTGCTAAGAGTCTTGATATTCCTCTTTACAGATTCCTTGGCGGTGTATCAGGAAACAGACTTCCTGTCCCTATGATGAATATCTTAAATGGTGGCGCTCATGCTGACAGCGCAGTAGATACACAGGAATTCATGATCATGCCTGTTGGAGCTCCTTCATTTAAGGAAGCGCTTCGCTGGTGCGCAGAAGTTTTCCATAATCTCAAAAAGCTCATCAAGGATATGGGCGATGTTACTGCAGTTGGTGATGAGGGAGGATTTGCTCCTAATCAGTTAAAGAGCGATGAGGAAGCTATCGAAAAAATCCTTGAAGCTATAAGGGCAGCCGGCTTCGAACCCGGAAAAGACTTTATGATCGCTATGGATGCAGCTGCATCAGAGTGGAAGAGTGAAAAAGGAAAGGGCTTCTACAAGCAGCCTAAGTCAGGCAAAGAGTTTACTTCAGATGAGCTTATAGCTCACTGGGAGAGCCTTGTTGACAAGTATCCGATCATTTCAATCGAAGACGGACTTGATGAGGAAGACTGGGAAGGCTGGCAGAAGATGACAGCCAAGATCGGCAATAAGGTTCAGCTTGTTGGAGATGACCTTTTTGTTACAAATACTGAGCGCCTTAGCAAGGGTATTTCTCTTGGCGCAGGTAATTCAATCCTTATTAAGCTTAACCAGATCGGCTCAGTTTCTGAGACACTTGAAGCAATCAAAATGGCTCACAACGCAGGCTACACTGCAATCTCATCTCACCGTTCAGGCGAGACAGCAGATACTACAATTGCTGACCTTGCAGTTGCTCTTAATACCTGCCAGATCAAGACCGGTGCTCCCAGCCGTTCAGAGCGTGTAGCCAAATACAATCAGCTTCTCAGAATTGAAGAGATGCTTGGCGACAGCGCAGTATATCCCGGAATGGATGCATTTCATGTGAAGAAGTAATTGTTTTACTATACTTTGCTTTTTACCCATATAAATAATTTCAAATAAACTGAAACATAGGATAATTGCTTGAGAATATCAGCGATTATCCTATGTTTTATTTTGAGATTCTGACAAGTTAGAATCACTTATTGCGTAAAAGAGGAAGTTTATTATAATGGAAAATGTGGCTAAAATATAAAAATGATCAACCAGTTCATTGGATAATTATATGTCACTGTCTTAATGAGTATTTTGGGGGAAGGAAAAGAAATAATGATAACCTACAAGTGTAGAAATTGCGGGGCACAGCTAAATGTTTCTGACGCTGGTGGATTTAGCTGCAGTTATTGCGGAAGCAGAGCCTTTATGTCTGATTCGGAACTAAGGGGTAACGAAGCCTTCAGGCAAAAAATTCTTTCTTTTTATATGGCAAAAGCAATGGCCAAGGAAGATGATTACTCTGGGGATGATCTTTGGGAAGAGACCGGTAACGTCTCATTCGTCATGGACAATTCAAAACCACTTACAATTGCATATATGGATAAATATGTATATCCGGGAATGGAATGTTTTTTGGCAAAAAAGAATGTTGTCTATGTATTTGATAATGGCAACGAGGCAGATCTGTTCATGAAAGGTCTTCTTAGTCTGACATTTCCTGAAGCTGATATGAAGCTGGACAGGTGCTTTCCGATACTGACACAGAGGCTTCATCTGAAGGATGGCAGGGAAGTGCTTGTTTTTGTACGTAAGCCCTATTTTTATCCGGTTGAAGTTTTTGCTCCTCTAAAGGCAGAGCATCTTGCCTGGGTGATTTCCCGTATGGAAAATATTTGCTGCGCATTGGAGTTTTCAGAAATTTCACATGGGGACTTAAGTACATCAAGTATACTGGTAAATCCTGTAACTCACGAGGGAATGCTATTTGGTGATTACAGGAATGTAAAGCGATTCTCAACGCAAGGAGACCTTAAAAAGATCAGGGAAACAGCAAAGCAGGTAATGGAAAGAGATAGTGGCCCTTCGGAGCTTTTTGCTTTCCTTGATTCAAAACCAAGAGCAAATGCTTATGAAGACTTTGAGTACTGGGATACTGTTATTGAAAAAGGCTTTGGCGGACATAAGTTTGTAAGGTTTTAAGCCTTTGTTAATAAAAATGTATGTTGATCAATGATCCAAAAAGAAAAGTATGAAAAAAGGGGAAAAAGAAAATGGGATATGGAAGTTATTCAGCATCAGATTGGGTTAAGCTAAAAAACAGCAGAAATCTGTCAAGAAATCAGAGTGTAGAAGAGGTTTTTACAAAAAAACAGTGCGATCCCAAATATGATCCAAAATATATAGGAACAAGAGAGTGCTTCGATTCAGAAGATCATCCAAATACAACACCTATCGTTGTTGGCCTTGATGTCACTGGGTCTATGGGATATCTGGCAGTTGAAGTTGCTACAAACGCTTTAAATGAGCTTATCACAAAATTGTACTCTACAGGAGCTGTAGAAGATCCGGCTTTAATGTGCGCAGCATACGGTGATTATCTGGACAATTCACCACTTCAGGTTACTCAGTTTGAATCTGATATCCGTATTGCGCAGCAGCTTTTGGATATTTATTTTGAAAATCATGGCTATGGAGAAGTAGTACCTACCTGCCTTTGGGAGTTCCTTGCCCATCACACAAACATTGATGCCATCAATAAGAGAAATGAAAAGGGATTTCTTTTTACTATTGGTGACAAGGCAACAATCAGAAAAGAGTATGTAAAAGATACCATTGAAAGAGTTATCGGTGATAAAACCGGATATATTTCAAGGGAAGCGGTACTTGCTGCTGTTCAGAAAAAGTTTAACGTATTTCACATAATGATTGATCAAGGAAACATTGAAAATCAGAATCTTTTACCGGGACACACGATGATTATTGAACGCCAGCATATCGGTAATATTCCTGAAATCATTATCAGCACTATACAGATGCAGAAGGGTAAAAAACTTGAGGAAGTTTTGGAACAGTGGGAGGAGCTTGACAGACCTGCTATAGGTGCTGTTCTTTCACGACTTTCTTTTGAAGATAACGGAATCAGTTTATGAAAGCAATTGCCGTCATTGGTAAAAACTTTGGAGATGAAGGTAAAGGCCTTGTCTGTGCCTCTTTTGCCAAAAAAGAAAAAAGAACGCTGATCGTAAAGCATAACGGAGGCGGCCAGGCAGGGCATACCGTGGAGGATGAGAGCGGAAAGCGGTTCATTCACCATCAGATAGGATCCGGGGCGGAGTATGGCGCAGATACGCTTTTGGCAGATACTTTTTTTATTGACCTTTTTCAGCTTGGAAATGAGTTAAAAGAGTTTGAGGCTTTATATGGCTTTACTCCGAAGATATATGCCGAAAAGAATACAAGGATCACGGTCATAGATGATGTGCTTCGAAATATGTTCATTGAGTCTGCAAGAGGGAAAGACAGGCATGGCAGCTGCGGAATGGGCATCAATGAATGTATAAACAGGCATGAAAATGGACTTGTTCTTACAGTTACTGATGTACGTGATAAGTCTCTAAAAGAGCTGTTTGATATACTGGTCGATTTTAGAGAAAAATATGGTCAGAGAGATCTTGACTCTATATGTGACCTGTTTGAACGCAACAATCCTGGAAGAAGAGCGGATTATTATGATATGCTCACAAACAGTGACGTCCTTGCAAATTTTGCAGAGAGCATAAAGGAGACGGTGAAGCATATTGAAATAATAGATGCTTCTTCTGATTTCCTGCTTGGCTATAAACAGGTTGTTTTTGAGACAGGACAGGGGCTTTTGCTTGATAATGACTACAAAAAGTTTGCTCCGTACCTTACACCGTCAAAGACAGGTCTTTGGAATATAGCTGCATTTCTCGAAAAAAGAGATCTAAAGCTTGATTGCGCCGTCTATGTAACCAGATCTTATGTGACAAGGCATGGTAACGGACCACTTCCGGGAGAGTGCGACAGGGAGGAATTTCCAGGGGTTACTAATGACCTTACCAACATAGATAATGAGTGGCAGGGCTCTATCAGATACGCAAGGCATCAGGATATTGAAGACTTTGTACTATCTGTAAAAGAGGATTATAGAAGCGTAGAGCAGTTTAGAAGCGTGAAAGAAACGGAGCTTTCCATCTTTATTACACATCTTAATGAAACTGACGGCTCTATTTATTTTAAGGATGAAGAGATTCCATTCGATAAGCTGAAAGATATTCTGAAAACTAAACATGGCTTTTCTGCTGTATATGGTTTATGGGATAGATGCTAAATAAACTTAGAGGCAGTGAAAGAGAATGAGATTATTCACAACTTCATTCTCAATTTGTTACGCTGTAGATTAGAGAGAGGATTCTGATGTTTGCAATTAGCATGCATCAGAATCCTCTCTCTATGTATAGGCTTAAGAAATTGGTAATTGATTGGTAAGTAATTGACTCCGTACGCCACCATTGACTGAGCCTGAGGAAAACGCCCTGCAGGCTCTGCCGACGGTGAGGATGATGGGAACAGTAGATATTATCTCACCGTCGGATTCAGCATTGTAGCGTTTCCCTCAGAACCCGTCAATGGCAAGCACCTTGCGGTGTGGCTGGGTACAAGTTGCCTCAGGCTCTGACTCCGAGAACAGTAGGGATGGCTACTTTCAAAGATGTATGTGACTATATGTCTGCGTCTTTCAATGTAAAGAGAGTGAAGATTCTGTTTTGGAAATATAGCCTGATTTTTGAGCTTACGACACCATGCGACAAGGGTTTTGACTTGTGATTTTGGGCATATACGGCCTTATTTGAGGTTACCACACCATTATATCGAGAGCATATGTCCTCAGTTCATTCATCCAATGGATGTGGCAATCCATTTTTTCTCGTATATGCCCAGTTTCACTTCCTGAAAATACTGTCGATGGATGTGTTAACTTAAAAATATGACTATATACCCAATTCGCTTTGACAATCCGAATTTTCTATGTTCCATTCGGTCCATATGATCGTGAAGAATAATGGTTTGGGCATATAGCGCTTTGGAAAGCTTCCAGACACCTCTTGTTTCTTATAATTTGTCCTTATAGCACTTTTTAGCGATGCCAGCCACCTCGCATGGAATTCAAATGGGTAAATAGGACACTTTCAAGTCTCGGGCCACCTGTTAAAATGGTGGCTGAGAGTAAAGAATAGCCGTATATGCCCAATTGCTTGCGATAAAAGCTTGATGAGGGGGTGGCCGCAAGCCTAATTTCAGGCTATGTGCCCAAAGCAGGTTCTTGCAGGGGTGGCTGCAAAACCGGTATCAAGCTATATGCCCAAACTAGCATTGTCGTATCCTACAATGGTAGCCGCGGGTATATAGTCACACATATTCTTGAAAGTAGCCGCCCATACTGTTCTCGGATTTGGATCCCGAGGCACCTGAACCCAGCCACACCGCAAGGTGCTTGCCATTGACGGGTTCTGAGGGAAACGCTACAATGCTGAATCCGACGGTGCGTGAAAATCTACTGTTCCCATCATCCTCACCGTCGGCTCGCAGACCAAGGCGTTTTCCTCAGGTTCAGTCAATGGTGGCGTACGCAGCCAATCACTTTCGCATATACAAAGAGAGAGTACTATGACAAAATCAACTGTTTTGTCATAATACTCTCCCTAATCTACAGCGTAAGACTTAGTACTAGGCATCAAAAAATGATTTTTTTAAAGCCACTGTTTACAAATTTAAGCTTTTTTTACTATATGATCCTTGTCCTTGAAGATGTGGCCCTCAGGAATACAGCCACGAACGCAGGAGAGTGGATATACGTTGCAGTTTCTTCCGATGACTGTTCCGGGGTTAAGAACTGAGTTGCAGCCAACTTCAACGTTATCGCCGAGCATCGCGCCCATTTTCTTAAGACCTGTTTCTACCTTGTCATCAGCGCCGTTCTTTACTACGACCAAAGTCTTGTCGCTCTTGACATTTGAAGTGATAGAACCTGCTCCCATGTGAGCCTTGAATCCAAGGATTGAATCTCCAACATAGTTATAATGAGGAACCTGAACCTTATTGAAAAGAATTACATTCTTAAGTTCGGTTGAATTTCCTACAACGGCACCTTTACCAACGATTGCGCTTCCTCTTATGAATGCGCACTGTCTGACTTCTGCGTCCTCATCTATGATACATGGTCCGCCAAGATAAGCAGAATCAAAGACCTTTGCACTCTTTGCAACCCATACATTTTCACCGCGTTTTTCATATTTATCAGCTGGAAGGCTGTTTCCAAGTTCAATGATGTAATCCTTGATACCTGCAAGAAGCTCCCATGGATATTCTTTTGTTTTCATATAATCAGCAGCGATAGTCTCATTTAGATCATACATATTTGAAATCTTAAATTCTTCCATGTTAAATACCTCACCTATATTTTTGAATTAACAAGACAATAATATCATATCTGAGAAGATAAGACTAAAAAATCTGTTAAAAAATAAACAACGTTATTGAAATTAGCATCATTATGTGCAAAAATAATGATGGTGTTTTCTGAGGGTATGTTTTCAGAAGGCATTATCTTTGGCCTGATGCTTGGCATGCATCGAATTATGGCCAGTCTAAAATTAGGTAGCAAGTAATGAAAGTTACTTCACAATACGAAAGGAGATTTTTTCATGATTTACTCTACAGAGGTAAAAAACATGTGCCCTGTTACACAAGGGGTACACCATGGTGCAGCTCCCATTCCGGAAGAGGCTAAGTGGGTTAAGTCAAAAGAAATAAAGGATATTTCCGGCTATACACATGGTATCGGCTGGTGTGCTCCACAGCAGGGCTGCTGTAAGCTTTCCTTAAATGTTAAGGACGGTATCATTCAGGAGGCACTTGTTGAGACTATCGGATGTTCAGGAATGACACATTCAGCAGCTATGGCTTCTGAAATTCTTCCAGGACTTACAGTTCTTGAAGCTCTTAACACAGACCTTGTTTGTGACGCTATCAACACAGCTATGAGAGAGCTCTTCCTTCAGATCGTTTACGGCAGAACACAGTCTGCATTCTCAGAGGATGGTCTTCAGATCGGTGCTGGTCTTGAGGATCTTGGTAAGGGTAACCGTTCAATGGTTGGTACAACATACGGTACACTTGAAAAGGGACCTCGTTACCTTGAACTTACAGATGGTTACATCACAGACATCGCTCTTGATGAGAACGATGAGATCATCGGATACAAGTATGTTAACTTTGGTAAGATGATGGACTTCATCAAGGCTGGTGATGATGCAAACACAGCTCTTGAGAAGGCTAAGGGACAGTATGGACGTGTTGCAGATGCAGTTCGTTGCATCGATCCAAGACACGAGTAATAGGTAAGGAGGAAAATATACAATGGCTTTATTTGAATCATATGAAAGAAGAGAGCCCCAGATCCTGGCTTGCCTTAAGGAGTATGGAATTTCTTCTATCGAAGAGTGTAAAGATATTACAATGGCTGCAGGCATTGATGTTTACAGCCTCATCGAGGGCATTCAGCCTATTTGCTTTGAGAACGCTAAGTGGGCTTACACAGTAGGTGCTGCTATCGCAATCAAGAAGAACTGCAGAAAGGCTTCTGAGGCTGCTGCAGCAATCGGTATCGGACTTCAGGCTTTCTGTATCCCTGGTTCTGTTGCAGACCGTCGTAAGGTTGGTCTTGGACATGGTAACCTTGGTAAGATGCTTCTTGAAGAGGATACAGAGTGCTTCGCATTCCTTGCAGGCCACGAGTCATTCGCTGCTGCTGAGGGTGCTATCGGTATCGCTGAGAAGGCTAACAAAGTTCGTCAGAAACCTCTCAGAGTTATCCTTAACGGTCTTGGAAAAGACGCTGCTCAGATCATTTCACGTATCAACGGCTTTACTTATGTAGAGACTCAGTATGATTACTACACAGGTGAGGTTAAGGAAGTATTCAGAAAGTGCTACTCCAAGGACGCTAATTCACCTCGTGCAAAGGTTAACTGCTACGGCGCTAACGATGTACAGGAAGGTGTTGCTATCATGTGGAAGGAGAACGTTGACGTATCTATCACAGGTAACTCAACCAATCCTACAAGATTCCAGCATCCTGTTGCAGGTACTTACAAGAAGGAGCGTACTGAGGCTGGTAAGAAGTACTTCTCAGTTGCTTCAGGCGGTGGTACAGGACGTACACTTCATCCCGATAACATGGCAGCTGGTCCTGCTTCCTACGGTATGACAGATACTATGGGACGTATGCACTCAGATGCTCAGTTCGCAGGTTCTTCTTCAGTTCCTGCTCACGTTGAGATGATGGGTCTTATCGGCGCAGGTAACAACCCTATGGTTGGTATGACTGTTTCAACAGCTGTTTCAATCGAAGAAGCTGCTAAGGCTGGTAAGTTCTAATATCCCAATTTCGTTAAATAAGTGACTATTGAGCGTGACACATTAATTGTCAATGACAATGAATGTGTCACGCCTTTTTATGCGCTTTTTTATCTTATGATATTAATAGAGATATAATTATAGTTCACTTAAAGGAGAAAAACATGAGAACCAATATGACAATTCGCATCTTTTTAACACTTCTTGTTTCCGGCGCCATGATAGGATTGCTTCTGGTTGGGTGTGGATCTTCAGGCAATACGAATGGACTTAGAGGAGACGGAAGCGTAGATCTGGGCTTTACCATTCCAAGAAAAGCCAGCTTAAGTGACTTTGACTGGTTCTTTAAGTCATCACAGTATGACAAAAGTGGAGAAGTGGCTTTTACAAATCCCTATGGCGCCAGAGGTATATGGGAGATGTGTATCTGGAGAAAGATCGGAAGAGGCATGGATGCCCAAAAAGAAGTCTACTGGATGAATGTAGAGATTGCAGATGAGAAGGGCAATATGATCGGTCTCGATCCCGGAATGGACCTGTCTGCAGCAGCAGATGTTTATGCATATCAGGCTTTTCTGGAGAGTGACGAGGCGAAAGCTGCAGGCATTGAGCACAGCGACACAGCTTCCAAGCTGATAGAGGCTATGACCAATTTGGAGGGTACAGTACCTGCAAGAGTTACAATGGTTCTGGTCGGAATAGAAGATAACGACGGAAACTGGAGAGATATAACCGATGCAAACCCAACGCTATTTGAAGGAAAGTATTATCCTGACGGAATGTTTGTAAAGATACAAGACAAGAAGGGAAATCAGATCACCTTTAATAATTTTGTAAGTAACGGAAATGAGCAGCACTCTATAGGAGCCTTTACTCCAGCTAATAATGATCCGGCACTCAACGGAGCAATAGCTATTTCCAGAAAGACAAACTGAACATGATTTAGTGCATAAGTAAGGGGGCTGTTTTCACAGCCCCCGCTTTTTGGGGTTCACATTTTTTATCTTCTCTTTTCGGGATACTTCTCATAGAAGAGATCCTTGTCCTTGTACATTGCTTCGTCAGCGTATCTCATGGCCAGTCTGAGTTTTCCGTTATACTCATCGTGGTAGTAGCCGATGGCGAAATACAGCCACTCGGGATCACTGGCTTTTTCTCTGAGGACTTCAAGCTTCTTCTCAAAATTATTCTTGCTGTCGAAGGATACGATAACAAATTCGTCGCCTCCGGCTCTGTAAATTTTGTCCCCGTCGAAGATCTCTTTTAACACATCTGCGGCGTAAACCAGGAGCTTGTCGCCCTGACTGTGGCCGCCGTTGTCGTTGACGGACTTAAGGCCGTTGAGGTCACAGAATGCAACGCTGAAGGGCTTTGGATTGATCTTTAGCTTGAGTGAGAGCTCATCAACGTTGACGTTCATGCAGTTTCGGTTAAATACACCGGTGAGCATGTCCACGTTGCTGAGGAACTCAAGCCTTTCAAGGAAGAGGTGGTTGGCAACTTCAGATGCAAGGAAGAAGCTTACCAGTTCCACAGTCTCTTTTATTCGTGTCACATCAGAGACGTCAAAGTTACAGATATAAAGGAAACCGATGATTGCGCCCTGGTGAATGAAGGGCACAAGTACAACGTTGTGCACATCATTTGCCTTAAGGGTTTCAACCCATAGGTGAGCTTTCTGGTCATAGATCTCCATATCTTTTTCATCTTTGATAATGATGGAGTTTGTTTCCTGAAGGAGATGTTCCCAGCTCTCAACGACTTCGAATGGAATGTGAGAGAAGATCTCTTTAATGGACAGATTCTCATCTTCACAGGTTTCTGCAACCGTATCAAAAGTCCTATCCTCGCGTACATAAGTAACTATGGCTGCGCTGAAGGCTTTTGCGTATTCGCGTATGTCACAGATAACTGTATTCATGCTGCTGAAGAACTCTTCTTCGTTTCTAAGCTCAAGACAAGTCTTAATAACAAAGCTTGAAATGTCAGGAGAAACGGTAGAGTATTTGCCTGCATCCATTTCTTTGTTCAGGGTGTACATGAACAGACAATAGGCGGTATCCGGATCATCGTCGTCAGAAGGTTCATTGCAGACAACCGGGAAGAGGATATCTTCAGTCCAGAATCCGTACAGCTTGGTGGTATCCACATAGGTGTGGATGTGTTTTCTGTTGAAAGCCGCTTCCATCAGGATGTTGTCAAATTTGGGATCCTTGGTCATATTGTCGTAGTAGCTGGTACCTTCCAGCATCTTATCCACTGCAGCGCTGTCATAGGTGCTCTCATCAAAGCCTCCCTGGAACATCTCAAGATAGCTCTTTTTAAAGATCTCATTTGCCACGTAGTAAAAGACTTCTGCGCAGTTACCATCTTTGTCCCGGTGGACTTCCATGATGGTTGCCGGAAGTTCAAGAGCATTTACAGTATTTTTAAAGGATTCATATCGTGTATTCGCCATATCATTTCACCATATCGGGGTTGTTGTAGAAGAATTCTTCCTTGTACTCCTGTTCATATTCGTTAGCAAAGTGCATTGCACTGTGAAGCTTACCTTCGGTGGTATCGGTGTAGTAGCCAATGGTGAAGTAAACACCCTGAGGATCGCTGGCAGCCTCCTGCAGCGCCTCAATCTTTCTCTGGAACTGTTCCTCGGTGCTGCCTGTGGAGATTACTGCAAATTCGTCCCCCGAAGAGCGATATACATAGTCATCGTAAAAGATATTCTTCAGTATCTTACCGGCCTCCTTAAGAAGAGCATTTCCGGCATCATGTCCCTGTTCGCTGTTTATGGTCTTTAAAGTGTTCAGGTAGCAGAAGGCTACGCTGAAAGGCTTAGGATCGTAGCGAAGCTGAACAGCCAGCTCATCGACTTTGGTGTTCATGGCATTTCTGTTCAGAACTCCGGTGCGAACATCGATGTTACTCAGGTTCTTGAGCTTGTCGATGAACAGGTGGTGAGCTGCCTCGGATGCCAGGAAGAAGGATATCAGCTCCATAGTATCCTTGAACCTTGCAAGCTTTTCTGTATTGAAGTTGGATATGTAAAGATAGCCAATAATTGTGTTCTGATGAATGAAGGGAACAAGACAGAGGTTGGTGACGCCTGAATCCCGCATGGTCTTTACCCACTTGGGAGCCTTTGCCTCAAGATATTTCATGTCTTGCTCGTTCCTGATTATGATGCAGTCGGTGCCTGTTATAAGTTCTTCCCATGATTCCACGATCTCATAGGGCATGTCAGCAAAGACGTCCATTATATTAAGGGCATTATTTCGCACGGATCCGCTGATCACCTCGAACTGATCAATTTCCCTGGATATGGTAAGAATTCCTGTGGCAAAAGAGTCTGTGAACTCCCGGATGTCTTTTGCTACAACATCCATTCCGGCGTAGAAATCCTCCTGTTTGCGAAGGTCGACGCAGGTGCGGATGACAAAGGTTGCAATGTCTGGAGCAATGATGGAGTACTTGCCGGCATCCATATCTCTTGTGAGGTTATAAACGAACTGGCAGTATCCTGTATTGGAATCATCGTCATGGGTAAGAGGAATAATAATGTTTTCGGTCCAGAAACCATAGATCCTGGTGGTGTCTATATAGGAACAGTAGTGCTCGCCATTAAATGCCGCATTAAAGACAATGTCCTCAAACTTGGGATCCTTAGGAAGCCGTTCTGTGTATGGCTTGCCTTCCATAGGCTCGCCGGTCATACTGAAGGAATCATTGGTGGCAACCATTATGATTTCTCCACAACTGCCGTCAGCTTTTTTCTCAACTGAAAAAACTGCGCATGGCATCTGGCACAAGTTTGCCAATGTCTTGAATTGGTCGTAATTATGTTCTGACATATCTGCCTCCGGAGATAACGACATCACGATAATAATTATACTATTATATATTATCATAAAAGCGCAGGTGTTGTTTAGCGACCGGCACTGTAAAATTATGAAAATACTATTAAATTATCGGCAATTATGAAGTATAATTAGCAGAAAGGAGGAGGGTGTATGGATATCTCATTACCAATTATCTGGTTGATAGTCACAATCGTCTTATCTGTTATCGAGATCTTCACCATGGGCCTTGTCACCATTTGGTTTGCAGCGGGTGCGGCAGTAGCTCTTTTGCTGTCCCTGATTGGAACACCGGTGGCAATACAGGTAGTGGCGTTTCTCGTAGTTTCCATTGCGGTTCTGGTCCTTGTAAGACCAATCGCACAATCGCACTTTAACAATCGTATCAAGAAGACCAATATCGATGCCATAATCGGCAGGAAGCTCATTGCCAAGACCGATATTGATAACCTTCATGGTACAGGCAAGGTGGATATGGACGGCTCAACATGGCTGGCAGCTTCCAGCGTGGATAACATCGTTATTCCTGCGGGAGAAGAGGTTGTGGTTAAAGAAGTCAGAGGAGTAAAGTTAATTGTTGAAAGGGAGGGCCTATAAATGGCAGCTGTAGTAATCGTAGTATTTATTATTTTAGTCATCATTCTTTTAGCAACAAATATCAGGATCGTTCCCCAGGCGCATTCCTTCGTTATCGAGGAGCTGGGAGCTTACAAGGAGACCTGGGATGTAGGTCTTCACTTCAAAATTCCATTTATTGACAGAGTAGCAAGACAGGTGGATCTTAAGGAGCAGTACTGTGACTTCCCACCTCAGCCCGTTATCACACAGGATAACGTTACAATGCAGATCGACTCCATCGTATTCTTCAGGATTTCAGATCCTAAGGCATATGCTTATGGTGTAAGAAACCCTATCGGAGCTATTGAGAACCTGACAGCAACAACACTTCGTAATGTCATCGGTTCCCTTACTCTTGATGAGACCCTTACTTCCAGAGATCAGATCAATGCTCAGATGCAGGATGCTTTGGATATCGCTACTGATCCATGGGGAATCAAGATTACAAGAGTAGAGCTCAAGAACATCAATCCTCCGGAGCAGATCAGGGATGCCATGGAGAAGCAGATGAAGGCTGAGCGTGAAAAGAGAGAGAAGATCCTCTTCGCAGAAGGTGAGAAGCAGTCACAGATCACCGTAGCAGAAGGTGAGAAGCAGTCCAAGATCCTTCAGGCTGAAGCTGACAAGCAGGCAACAATCTTAAGGGCTGAGGCTGAGAGGGAAAAGAGAATTCGAGAGGCTGAAGGTCAGGCTGAGGCCATCAGGAGCATCCAGAGAGCTAATGCTGAGGGTATCACAATGCTCAAGGAAGCCGGAGCTGATGAGTCTGTTCTTACACTGAAGAGCCTTGAGGCATTTGAGAAGGCATCCAACGGACAGGCTACCAAGATCATAGTTCCATCAAATATACAGGGGATTGCGGGACTGGCACAGTCTCTCAAAGAGATAGTTAAGTAATGACAAGTGATTTTGCAGTATTTTCGGACATCCACGGCAACCACAGTGCTTTTCAGGCCTGTGTGGACTATGCTATGGGGAAGGGCATAACAAATTTTGTACTTCTCGGAGACTTTGTCACGGATTGTCCGTATCCCCAGAAGACCATGGAGCTCATATATGTGCTGAAGCAGTATTTCAACACTTATATAATCCGTGGAAACAGGGAAGAATATCTTTTAAACTACAGAAAAGATGGCACAGGAAACTGGAGAAAGGGCTCGGCAAGCGGGTCCCTTCTCTATACCTACGAGAATCTGACCGGCAAGGATCTGGATTTCTTTGAGAGTCTGCCAAATTACGGGATCTATCAGCTAAAAGGACTTCCCGGATTTGAGTATTGTCACGGTTCACCACAAAATACCAGAGAGCTGATGTTTCCGGACAAGAGGAACACCAAGAAGATACTGACTCACCTCAAGACAGGGGTTCTTCTACATGGTCACAATCACGTTCAGGGGACCTATATCTACAGAGGCAAGAAGGCGGTCAATCCTGGGGCTATCGGAATACCGTGGTACTATGGAGGCAAGACCCAGTTCTGTATTATTCATGGAAACAGCAAAGGTTGGGAAGAAGAGTACATTCAGCTGGACTATAACAGAAAAGAGATTCTGAAGGAATTTTCTGAGTCGGGGCTGATGACCATGGCGCCTGCATGGGCGGCGGTGACGATGCACACCATCAGGACTGGTGTCGATCTCAACGAGACAGTGCTCCTTAGGGCCATGAGGCTTTGCGAGCAGGAGAGAGGCACGGTGAAGTGGCCTAATATTCCTGAGAAATACTGGGCCATTGCGCTTAAGGAAAACAATATTGATCTTAAGGGAAAAGACATTCCCAAAAAAGAGGAGCTCTAAGCTGTGCGGCTTAGGGCTCCTTCTGTTAAATACAGGTATTTTGTTTTGGTCAGATCGTGGTGTCAACTGATACTGAAGCGTCGGCTGCAGTGGTCTTGTTGGCATCTTTATCGTACTGTTTGAGCTGATCATCGAGCCAGCTGGATTTGTACTTGGCGTACTTGTCAGTGGTCGTCTGAGCAGTTGTCGAAGCTGATGTTGATGAACTGGAAGCGAGAGTCTCTTCAGCTTCTATGGTGCCATCAGTTTTTTTCAGGACATCTGATTTGGGAGTGTATCCTGAACTCTTTATACCACTGAGATGACTATCCAGAAAACTGGTCTTTGAGGAAGAGCTCTTTTTACTGCTGGCAGTTGTGGCTGCAGTCGAAGAATCAGCAGCGGTAGTTGTGGATCCGGTTTCCTGATATGCCTTAAGTGCAGATTTGTTTCCAACCTTGTTCACGTAAGACTTCATGAGGGAGCCATATGCGCCGCTCTTTATCTGGGAATAGTCACCGTAGAGACTGCTCATGCTGCTGTTGAGATCGAACTGTCCATTTAGACTGCTAAAGAAATTAGTGCTCAAATAATCACCTCCTTGATAGTATGTCTGCTTGTTGTAGCAGACGCCAAAACCTCCTTGCTTTGGCAAAAATACATAATATCTTACGATTATTATGAGGTAGAGGAGGGGAATATTCAATTTATTAAGGATTAAAAAAAAATAAATTTTGTATTACAGAATGTGGTTAATGTTATCGTTAAAACGTGCTATAATAATTATGATATGACGTTAATATATCTACGGAATATACCGATATATTATGAAAAGATATATTCAAGGAGGCGCTATGAACAAAAAGAAGGGTTTATCGGTAAAAGTTAGAATTATCGCATTTACAGTAATTCCATCGGTGGTACTGACAATCGCTATGCTCATAACCGGAATCACGTTCATGAAGACCGGTATGGAGGATGAAGTTCTAAAGGGTCTTTTGTCTTCGGCATACACCTATAAGGACATTGCATGTCATGAGGTTCAGAGGGCAGCCGGAGATAATGATATTGAGAGTACTCTAAAGAGCGAGACGGGGTATGACTTCACCTGGTTTGATGGTGACTCCAGAAAGAACTCTTCCCTTGGGGCTTCAGTGATTGGAACCAAGGCCGCTGATACTGTTATCAGCGCTGTAATAAGAGGAGGAAAAACATTTACTTCTACCAATACTCAGGTTGCCGGAAAACCGTATTTTGTAGCTTATGTTCCTTATTCTGAGAACGGAAAAGTAGTAGGTATGGCATTTACCGGTGTTTCCAGAGATGCTGTTCAGTCACAGATCAACAAGTCAATGATTACAATGATCTGTATAAGTATGGTTCTTCTGATTATCTGCGTTATCGTAGCAATCAAAGCATCCCAGGGAATAGCTGGCGGTGTTGAAGCTATGAATGAGAGCATTCAGCATCTTGCAAATGGTGAATTTGTAAAGGCTGAGAAATATCTGGACAGAACAGACGAAATTGGTGTTGCACTTAATAACACCAATGGACTTGTAGACAGACTTCAGGAAATTGTAAGTGACATCAGATCGTCAGCAGCTACGGTAAGTTCATCTTCAGAGCAACTATCTGATATGGCTAATCAGATCTCTCAGACTGCAGAGGATGTATCAAATGCAGTACAGGAGATTGCTTCAGGAGCTACTCAGCAGGCTGATGAGATTCAGAGTGCGGCTGAGAACGTAGGACGCATCGGAGATGCTGTAGGAAACGTGCAGTCATCAACAAGCGATCTGGATACACTTGCAGGCAAGATGAAAGAGGCTTCACAGGTATCCAGCAATTCCCTTGCATCTCTACAGGATTCTTCTGCTGAGATGACAGCAAAGATAGAAGAGATCACAACAACTATACAGAGAACAAAGGAAGCTGTTACAAATATCTCAACTAAGGTTGAGGGTATTACATCTATTGCAACTCAGACAAACCTCCTTTCACTTAATGCTTCAATCGAAGCAGCAAGAGCCGGAGAAGCAGGTAAGGGCTTCGCTGTTGTTGCGGGCGAGATCGGACAGCTTGCTGATAACTCAAGAACAATGGCTGATGAGATCAAGAAGGAAATGGAAGTACTTCTTGAAGAATCCAATGCCGCGGTACATGCTGCTGAAGAAGTAAGACAGGGTAATGTGGATCAGCAGGTTGCTTTGGGAGAGACCATTGAGTCCATCAACGGAATGCTGGCTGATATTGATTCAACAGTTGGCGGAGTGCAGACTATCAGTGCAGGAGCTGACCAGTGTGCTACATCCAAAGATGCAGTTGTTGATACTATGAGTGCTCTTTCTGCAATATCGCAGGAAAATGCAGCATCTTCACAGGAGACAGGAGCTTCCATGCAGGAGCTTTCCGCTACAGTTACTACTCTGGCAGGTTCTGCAAGCAACCTGAAGGATGTAGCAGAAAGACTCAACGATGAACTTTCTTTCTTTAAATAATGCCTTTTAATTTCTATATTTGATGGTTACTATATGAGCGACAGCCCCCTGATTAGTGGGAGAAATCCTATATCAGGGGGCTTTTTATTGTTATTTTACAGTGTAATAGAAAATAAGAGTATTAGCGAGATATAAAGAGTAATAACGTGTAATATGGAGTATAATGAGATTTTGTACAGTTGCATTAAGACACTTAAGTAACTAATATATGGATTTAGAGGTTAGCACTCAATGATAAAGAGTGCTAACAAAACAAAAAAAGTATTTTCATTAAAGATCATATAAAGGAGGCATTTGCAATGAAGTTAGTACCACTTGCAGACAGAGTTGTATTAAAGCAGCTTGAGGCAGAAGAGACCACCAAGTCAGGAATCGTTCTTCCCGGCGCTGAGAAGGAGAAGCCACAGCAGGCTGAGGTTATTGCAGTAGGACCCGGCACAGTTGTTGACGGTAAGGAAGTTAAGATGGAAGTAAAGAAGGGTGACAACGTCATCTATTCCAAGTACGCAGGAACAGAAGTAAAGCTTGATGACGAGACATTCATCATCGTTAAGCAGAACGACATTTTAGCTATCATTAAATAATCTCTTTATATTAAAAAGAAAAATCGGAGGCAATTACAATGGCAAAGACAATTAAGTACGGCGCTGATGCCCGCACAGCTATGGTAGAGGGCGTTAACAAGCTGGCTGATACAGTTAGAGTTACACTTGGACCTAAAGGAAGAAACGTAGTTCTTGATAAGAGCTATGGCGCACCTACAATCACAAACGACGGTGTTACAATCGCAAAAGAGATCGAGCTTGAGGATTCTTATGAGAACATGGGCGCTCAGCTCGTTAAGGAAGTAGCTACAAAGACAAACGATGTTGCAGGTGATGGAACAACAACAGCTACAGTTCTTGCACAGGCAATGATCAACGAGGGTGTTAAGAACCTGGCTGCAGGCGCTAACCCAATCGTTCTTCGTAAGGGTATGAAGAAGGCTACAGACGCAGCAGTAGAAGCTATCGGCAAGATGGCAACCAAGGTTAAGGGCAAGGAGCAGATCATGAGAGTTGCAGCAGTTTCATCAGGCGATGATGAAGTTGGACAGATGATCGCTGATGCAATGGAGAAGGTTTCCAACGACGGTGTTATCACCATCGAGGAGTCCAAGACAATGCAGACAGAGCTTGACCTTGTAGAAGGAATGCAGTTCGACAGAGGATACATTTCAGCATACATGGCAACAGATATGGATAAGATGGGAGCTACACTTGAGGATCCATTCATCCTTATCACAGACAAGAAGATCTCAAACATTCAGGATATTCTTCCACTTCTTGAGCAGATCGTTAAGACAGGTTCTAAGCTCCTTATCATCGCTGAGGATGTTGAGGGTGAGGCTCTTACAACACTCATCGTTAACAAGCTTCGTGGAACCTTCAATGTAGTAGCTGTTAAGGCTCCCGGATACGGCGATCGCAGAAAGGCAATGCTTGAGGATATCGCGATCCTTACAGGCGGGCAGGTTATCAGTTCGGAGCTCGGCCTTGAACTCAAGGAAGCTTCACTTGATATGCTGGGACGTGCAAAATCGGTTAAGGTTCAAAAAGAAAATACCGTTATCGTGGACGGCTGCGGCGACAAGAAGGCAGTTAACGCACGTATCGCTCAGATCAAGAACCAGATCGAAACCACAACATCCGATTTCGATAAAGAAAAACTTCAGGAAAGACTTGCAAAGCTTTCGGGCGGCGTAGCAGTTATCCGTGTAGGTGCAGCTACCGAGACCGAAATGAAAGAAGCAAAGATGCGTATGGAAGATGCTCTTGCAGCTACACGTGCGGCAGTTGAAGAAGGTATCATCTGCGGTGGTGGTGCGGCATACATCCACGCTTCCAAGGAAGTTAAGAAACTTGCCGATAAGCTTGACGGTGACGAAAAGACCGGTGCATACATAGTTCTTAAGGCTATGGAAGCTCCTCTTTATCACATTGTCGCAAACGCAGGACTCGAGGGCAGTGTTGTCATCAACAAGGTTCGTGAGTCCAAGAAGGGTATCGGATTTGATGCATACAAAGAAGAGTATGTTGATATGGTAGCTGCAGGTATCCTTGATCCCGCAAAGGTTACAAGATCGGCTCTTCAGAACGCAACGAGCGTTGCATCAACATTCCTTACCACAGAGTCGGCAGTTGCCAACATCAAAGAAGATACACCCGCAATGCCCGCAGGCGGCGGAATGGGCGGAATGTATTAAATCGCTTTCGGTATGCGATACAGTACAGACAAAAGGTATTTAAA
>JAEEGH010000809.1_pt1 | contig 97702 bp, 68 predicted proteins | sample 9134181 | NCBI WGS metagenome assembly JAEEGH01 (sample SAMN16246544, study PRJNA631951) | gut metagenome | biome: gut microbiome; feature: rumen; material: DP-attached | host: Bos | place: Iran: Karaj | collected 2018-10 | reverse complement strand
CCCACCACCGAGGGGGTGGTGCGGTTGCCCTCGCTGTTAGCGATAACTACGGGTTCGTTACCTTCCATGACGCTGACACAGCTGTTGGTTGTGCCGAGGTCGATTCCGATGATTTTTGCCATAATATTGTTCCTTTCTTTTTTGTTTGCTTGTTATTATTCTCCCGCTTTGCGTAATCTATAAATCTAATTGGATTTATGGATTTCCGCCGTCAGGCGGGATGTTTACACCCCTCATATAACAACATCCGTGCCAATATAGACATACTGACACGGATACTGACATTTTGGCAGTCGGGTGGCTGACTATTATATTATATGACAAGGAGGATTTACTGCCGTAACATCACCGACCCATAGCCGTATCATCTCCTACTGTGGTAGGAGTTGATATGGAGTTGACACGGAGTTGATACGGTGTTGATATGGAGTTGATACTAAGAATCAGGTAGTTAGGTGCTTATTTGTGCCTTATATACTTGGGGGTCAATTTCTTAACGTTAGTTTTTAACTATTTTTAAGAAGATTGGCTGTGCTGTTCAGAATACATAATTGACACCGGCGTCGAACCAGAAGTCGTTGCCGAGGATGGGGTCGAAACTGCGGGCGAGCTCGAGGGTGATGATGAAGTTTTCGTTCCAGGCGAGCTTGAAGCCGAGGCCGGCAGCGGTGGCGAGTTGTTGTGCCTGACGGCGCAGTGAGTGGGAGTCGGAGTAACCGAGGGATTGGGCCTGGCGGTCGAGACGATAGGGTTGGGTGATGAGTCCGCAGTCGAAGAAGGGGTTGACGGCGATGTAGAAGTATTGTTTGAGGAGGGAGAACTTGACCAGTTTGACACGCAGCTCGATATTGGCCCAAGCGACGCCGTCGGCGACAATGCGGTTTTCGAAGAGGCCGCGCATGGTTTTTGCGCTGCCGAGGCCTTCGGTGAGCATGGTGTGAGGGACGAGCATGGGAATGATTTGCTGCATGTAGAAGGGCACGTCGCCGGCGAGGGTGCCGGTATAGGCAATGCGGTAGGCGAAGACGGGGTCGCCGGCGGCGATGAAGCCGAGGGGGATGCGGTGGAACTGTGAGAAGTAGGCGCAGAGTTTCAGGTAGTTGTGGCTGCCTTGGGCGAGGCCGCCGTTGAGGAACACTTCGGCCAGCAGGCCGCGGTTGGGGGCCGCCTCGATGTCGCGCGTATCATATACTATGCCGGCACGGGCTTCGACGACGTTGCCTCCACGGGCCTCGTTTGGGGAGATGAGGCCGCGGTCGACATATTCGCGATAGAGTGCCGATGTGGGGTAGCCGTCGTATTTTGCCGAGTCGTAGTCGGTGATGTCGTAGTGCGAGAAGGTCAGACCTCCGGCGATTTTCATATTGTCGGTCAGTTGGCGCTGAAAGTTGGCGAAGGTTTGGAGGAAGCGGCGGTCGAGGTAGTAGTGTTTGCGTGCGTCGAGGGAGTCGGCATAGGGTTGTGCGGCGCCGTTGAAACCGTAGAAGAAGGCCAAGGGGTCGAGCATGTAGAGAGCCGAGAGAGTGAGGCGCCAATTGGGGATGAGGTATTTGGAGTCGTAGGTTAGGTAGAATCGAGAGCGGCCACCGGTGAAGTGAGAGCCCTCGAAGGTGAACTTGTGCAGCGGGTCGGGGTAGGTGGAGCCGTCGCCGTAGAAGAAGACACTGCCGAAGAGGCCGTACTGGAAGCCGAGGGTGTTGGAGATGGAAACGGTGGGGAATGCGCCGACGGACCAGCCTCGGACAATTTCGCGTTCGGTGGAGTCGGTGGTTTGTGCCGATGCGGAGAGAGGCAGTAGGGCGATGAATATCAGCAGGAGGTGTCTTTTTATTTCCATATGGGTTGGCTTATTTTTCAGGATGCAAAGATACAAAGAAAAAATTAAATGAAATTTTTTTTAGGGTTTTTGTAATTTTTTGGCATGAAAAAACGTTATTATTGTGTAAAGATTTTAGAATAAAGATTGTTTGTATGAAGAAGATTCTTTTTGTATGTTTGGTGGGTGTGGCGTTGATGATGGGAGCCTGCGGCGAGAAAGAAAGCAGTGACAATGGAGGCGCGACAACGGCGACGCACGATATTGTCTACTATGTTGACGGCGAGAACCAGCAGTCGACCGGACTCAGCGACAGCCAATGGGACATACTGCTTGAAGGATTGCTTAATAAGGTTGAAGAAGGTGTGACGGTGACATTCTACAATGAACGGGCCACAGTCGCCTCACAGAGAAAGGAGGCAGTGAGCTTCAGCACTACCGACCGCGAGGAGATGAAAGCCTGGTGTACCAGGATGGAAGATGCCGGCATGACGGTGACCATCACCTACGACAGGGAAACGGGAGTGTGGAACGGAGTGGCCTATGCTATCGTCCATCAGGCCAGCACTGCCTTCGACGAGGATGGGGCGTCGTTTGCGACCTTCTCGGTGGGCGACGGGACAACGGTGCGTTTTTCATGTGGCATACTGCAATACAAGGCATCGACCGGCACCTGGCGCTTTGCCGAGCGGCAGTACGACTGTGTGGGACACGCCAATGAATTTATAGGGCCGGGTTACGATGGCTGGGTGGACCTGCACAGTTGGGACTCGGCGGCCTATGGACAGGAGGGCTGGCGATTGCTGACGCACAGTGAAGCCACCTACCTGATGACACAACGCAGCGCTTCGACGCTGAACGGCGTGGCGAACGCCCGCTTTGCGCTGGCAGTGGTCAACAACTTGCATGGACTCATCATCTTCCCCGATAGCTACACCCATCCGGAGGGTGTGGCGCTGCCGGTGGGTATAAATTATAACGGACAGACTCCGATATCGTTGCAGGAAAACGGCTGGTACAGCAATCTGTACACTATGGCTGACTGGCAGTTGATGGAGGAGGCTGGAGCCATATTTCTCCCCACGGCCGGACGCCGCAGCGGGACGACGGTTTATGACTTCAACGAGTACGGCCTTTTCTGGTTGGCCGACAGCCTCGGGAGCGACAAGGCCTATGTGCTTTCGGTGTGGGAACGCTATACCGGCACGGGCACTGCCGAACTGAGACAGATGGGAGGACCGGTGAGATTAGTTAAATGATAACAGTTAAAAGATAAAAGTTAGATAATAGTTAAAAATCATGAAGAAGATTCTTCTATTGGGTTTGATAGGGCTAATGGGTTTTATGGGCTCCGGAGTGAAGGGGCAGAACCTTGTGGTTTACTCCACGGGCTTCGAAGTGGGCGAGGATACGGCGTGGACGCTCGTGGGGGGACCCAACCGCTGGCACATAGGGTCGGCGGTTGCCGACAGCGGCAGCCGCTCGCTGTACGTCAGCAACGACGGCGGCGTGAACAACGCCTACACCAACACCAACGTCACCTGCGCCTGGGCCTACCGGGATGTAACCTTGAGCGGCGGCATATACCGCATGAGCTACCGCTGGCGCAGTAACGGCGAGCAAGCCTACGACTACCTACGTGTGGCTCTGGTGCCCGACACCGTGCAACCCGATACGACGATGATCACCGACTACCAGAGTGCTCGAAACTTCGCCGAGAACCTACCGGAAGGCTGGATCTGCCTCTCGACACAGTATACTACAGCGTCGATCGGTGGCGGATGCTATGCGGTCATGACTTCAACCACTACCAGCAGTCCCTTCCAGACTTTCGAGAAGGTTTTCACCGCCGACAGCGGCAATTGGCGACTGGTGTGTATCTGGGTGAACGACCCCACTATGGGTGGCAACCCACCCGCGGCAGTGGACAACATAGAGCTGCGAGAGTTCGGCTGCCAGCCAGTGGCGTCGCTCGAAGCCTCGGTGGTGGGATACGACTCCGTCTACATGCATTGGATACCCGCGGGCACCGCATCGTCGTGGCTCGTCCTGCTGAATGACAGCATAGTGGCTACCGTCAGCGACACCACCTATGGTTTCAATCACTTGGCCATGCTCACCGACTACATGGTCAGTGTCCGCGCCCTCTGTCAGGGTGGCGACACCACCGAGGCTGTCAGTGTCAGCCTCCACACCGGTGGCTACATACCATTGCCCTACAGCGAGAACTTCGACGGCGTGGCCAACAACCAGATGCCTGCGGAATGGACAACATTTGTAGAGGACGTTTGGTACGGCACCAGCGGTGGTCCCCAAGTGCAACAGCATGAACTCAACTTCTACCGCACGCAGGGCGATTTCACCACCGCCGTCACTCCACTGCTGCAAGGCCCCGCTAACCGTTGGCGCATCTCGTTCGACGTGTGGATGCAGGCCTCACGGACGCATGACTTCGGCGTGTTCGGGCCCTTCGAGGTTCAGTTGGTGGCCGACACCAACCATATAGACAGCACGGTGACGCTGCTCACCGTTGCCGGCGGCGAAAATGCCGGCTGGCACAACTACACCTTCGCCACCGACAGCCTGACCACCTACGGCGGTCCGGCCTGGCTGCTCTTCCGTTGGCGTGGCAACTACTGCCGGTTGAAGGTGGACAACCTCGTCGTCCAATCCCTGAACGACTCGCTGCCGCATGTGCTCGTCAGCGGTCCCACCACGGTGCTGCCCGAGGACACCGCCACCTTCAGCGTGGTACACGACGACTTCTACGTGGGCAGCCAGCCACACGACACAGTGGTGTGGCAGTCGACGATGGCACAGAGCGGTTCGGCCACAATAATTGCTTTCGGCGACAGCATGCGCATCGTCTATGCCATGGGCGGAACCGACACCCTCACAGCCTACGCCACCAACACATGGGGCACCGACACGGCCACCTTCACGGTGGAGGTCCCCATGTGCCCACACATCACCATGCCCTTCGAGGAGGATTTTGAGAACGGCATGGCCTGCTGGAAGAACATGAGCACCGATGGCACAGGGGTATCCGATTGGCGCCTTGATGACTTTTTTGCGCGCTATCCCGCGGAATATGGCGGCAGCATCATGGTCTGCTCATCGTTTGCCAGCGGTTGGGAGCGCAACGCATGGCTGGTGTCGCCCGCCATCGAGATTCCCGCCGACTCCCATGACGTCACTCTCTCGTTCCGCCGAGGGATGGTCGAATCCTTGATTCCCACCAGCAATCCCGCTCCGACGCTGCAGGTGCTGGTCTCCACCACCGGCCGCTACTCAACCCTCTGCTTCACCGACACCCTCCTCGACCTCACCGAGAACAACCGCGATGCAACGGAATTCTCGCGCACCGACCTCAACCTCGACGCCTATGCCGGGCAGACCATCTGGATTGCTTTCTGCCATGTGTCGCACAGCGGCACTGGAATCATCTGGCTCGACGATATCAAGGTGCGCAACGACCTCCCGCCGATGGCAGAACTCTCAGTTCCTGCCGGCTACGAGCGCACTGTGGCTGCACAGACGGGGGTGGAGCATCCCGTACATATGGGTGATGCTGTCATTGTCACTGCTGGCCTGCGATTCGGCAACAATACCGATGTCGACTACACTTGGCACAGTAACATGGTCGACGCCGGCTATGCCTCGATGATGACAGATAGCAACGTGCTCACCATCAACTATCTTGTCGAAGGTGTGGATACCATCTCCGTGGTGGCCGACAACCATTTCGGCATCGATACCGCCTTCGTCGCTGTTACTGTCATAGATTGCTACGCCATCGACGAATTCCCCTACAGCGAAAAATTCCATCCCGATAGCACAAGCCCCGGTTGCTGGCAGGTGTTCAACTCCGACACCGCCGACAATGTTTCGGTATGGATTTCCGTCGCTTACGTGAGTACCGAAGAGGGTTCTTTTGAATACAATTCCCTCGAGGCCCATTCGACACACCAGAGCGACTTGTCGGCTCTGTGGGTGGTGTCGCCGCAAATCGCCATTCCCAACGACAGCCTAGTGTATGCCCTGACGTGGCAGCAGTGGGGCCCCGACGTCGTCTATGTATCACCCATGGGCTGCGACGAGACGGTCTGTTTCACCGACAGTCTCCACAGCACCTCTACCGTCGAGGGCAACGTGGAAATCAACAGCGTCCTGCTCGGCGACTATGCCGGACAGACCATCCGCCTCGGCTTCGTGGCACCCAAATACGACGACCCCGCACCATGGCTCATTTCACTCGACGAAGTGAATATCTTTGCCACCGACAGCGTCCGAGTAGGCATCGCTCCATTTGAGGGTCGGCATGTGAATGTGTATTCCAGCAATGGTCGCATCTTTGTCGACGGCACCGACAACATGGAGGTGCAGGTGTACGACATGATGGGACGCATGATTCAATCCTTCAAGCAATCAAGCAGTCAACCAATTTCCAAAGGGGTCTACCTTGTGAAGGTGGGCTCGCTACCGGCTCGCAAGGTGGTGGTGATGCAATAACCACCTTCCGACATACAATAAAAAAAGGACATGTGCGTTATCTTTAAAAAAGATTTCGCACATGTCCATTATTGAGCAACTCTATCAAGCCTATCTGGCCTCGCATACCGTCACCACCGACTCGCGTGCCATCACGCCAGGCTGTATTTTCTTTGCCTTCAAGGGCGAGCATTTCGATGGCAATGCCTTCGCGCCACAAGCGCTTGAGCAAGGGGCGGCGCTTTGCGTTATCAGCGATGTGCAATACAAGGTCGACGACCGTTGTATCGTTGTCCCCGACGTACTGAAGGCCTTGCAGGAGCTGGCCCGCGAGCATCGCAGCCATATAGAGCACCCTGTCATCGGTATCACAGGCACCAATGGCAAGACCACTACCAAGGAGTTGGTGCACGCCGTGCTGGCCAAACGTTATAAAACCTCGGCCACACGTGGTAATTTCAACAATCATATGGGTGTGCCATTGACGCTGTTGGCCATTCCCGAGGGAACTGAGCTTGCTATCGTCGAGATGGGCGCCAACCACCCGGGTGAGATAGAATTCCTTTGTGGTATTGCCGATCCCGACTATGGTCTCATTACCAACGTCGGCCGTGCGCACCTCGAAGGCTTCGGTTCGTTCGAGGGCGTGGTGCAGACCAAGACGGAGCTTTATCGTCATCTTGCCGGCAAGCACGGTCTTGTGTTCGTCAATGCCGACAACGAGCGCCTGATGCATGAGGCCGAGCGGCTGGCCACCATCCCTGGCCTGCGCTCGTTCATCCCTGCCTATGCTCCGGACAATCCAGCCTTCGTTCCCACCACCATCGAGAAGACTCCACTTTCGATGCTCACCTATGGCCGCTCACAGGAAGCCGATGTGCGCGGAACCCTCGTTACACACTCTCCAGGACACTCTGACCCCCAGTCACCTTACCTGCATTTCTATTTCGAAGTGGGTGACAATGTCTACAACGTCCACACGCACCTGTTGGGTGACTACAATTATGACAACTGTATGGCCGCCGTGGCTGTGGGACTGCATTTCGGTGTTGATCCTTGGGATATCAAGGAAGCTATTGAGGAATATGTGCCTTCCAACCAACGTTCAGAGTATAAGGAATCCTCTCATGGCAACCATCTCTATCTTGACTGCTATAACGCCAATCCCTCCTCCATGGAGGCTGCCATCAGTTCGTTTAAGGCTATGGGAGGCACTATGGCTATCATTGGCGGTATGCATGAATTGGGCCGTGACGAGCATCAGGAACACCGGCGGCTGGTGGAGCAATTGGCCGAGTGCAACCTCGAGAAATGTTTGCTTATAGGCCCCGAGTTTGACAGTATCGTGCTCCCACCTTCGATGCAACGTTTCCCGGATACTGCTGCGGTGCGTATATGGTTGGAGTCTCATCCCGTCAGCGGTGCTACTATCCTCATCAAGGGGTCGAATACAAATCGATTGTGGACATTGGAAGAGATCCTTTAACTGTAGAGACCTGGGCCTGCCCCGTCTCCAAGAAAGAAAAAAAAGAGAGTTTCGGTTGAAACTCTCTTTTTTTTCCGATTGTCGGGGTGAAAAGACTCGAACTTTCGACCCCTTGCACCCCATGCAAGTGCGCTAGCCAACTGCGCCACACCCCGAACAATTTTTATTGAACGCGCCGCTCCGCGGAGCGAACAATCTCGGTGATTTCTCTTTCGAAATCGGGTGCAAAAGTACTACTTTTTTAGATACTGACCAAATTTTTTTTCAAATATTTTTCAATCACTTGTTTATCAATACCGTTAGACGGGATGTCCCTGTGGCGTTGCTGCATCCGTCACGACCAATGCAACCGTTGTTAATGTCGATTTTGACCGTTGGCGGAAGGAGAGGGTAGAGGTAGTTTTCGAGCGACTGGATGCGCTCGTCGGTGAGCATAAGATTGAAATTTTTGTTATTGGTAAGATCGTTGATAAGAGTCATGCTGACCTTCATCGAGGGATTGTCGTTGAGGAATTGCACCAGAGGCGCGAGCAGTTCGATGCCTCGTTCGCTGAGTTCAACGTCGACATCGGGGCCGAATAGGTCCTCAAAGAAGATGCGTTGGCCAATCGGCAGGTGGTCGAGCTGCACGTCGCGACGGCATTCGGTGATGAGATATTCCTCTTCGCCTTTGGTAGTATTCACCGATTCGAAACTGACGAAGAAGTTGTCGAGTTGGAAGGATATGTCGTAGTATTGGTTGCACATGAGATAGATGCGGTATTGGCCGTCTTGGTCGGTGACGGTGTTGCACACTGCTTCCTTGCCTTGTCGGGCGGTGATGGCCACGCCGGGGAGCGGGTGGTCGAACCGGTCGGTCACAGTGCCCCAAAGGAGCACTCCGTCGAGTGCGCCGGAGAAGGAGAAGAGTTGCGAGTCGGTGTCTGTGGCAACGCGTCGTGAAACCCAGTAACCGCATCCTTCTGCGGTGTCGATGGCGATGTCGAAATCGTCGGCATAGTCGGAATTCAGTGGCGACGGCAACCGTTGTACGCGGCAGCGACCTATTTGAATCATGCCCACAGTGTCGCCCACTACGTGGTCAGAAATGAGGCGTGTGGAATAGATGCTCAATCTGCCGTTGTCTTCGGGGTGGCCGTTGGAGGAGAACAGAAGGCAGTCGTGATAGACGGTGGGGGCCACTTCGTCGAAGTGGGTGTTGATACGGCGACCAAGGTTCTCGGGCTTTGACCAGCGCTTGCCGTCGAACAAGGCGTACCACAGGTCGTAGCCGCCTTCACTGTATCGTTCATGGTTCGACGAGAAGATAATCATCTTGCCGTCGTCGGTAAAGGTGGGATGCTCCACGGTCATGCCTTTGTTGAACAGGCCTCCGCCCATACGGATTTGTTTCACTTTGGGACTTTTACTGCCGAAATCGGCGCAGCGGTAAAGGAATGAGCGCCCTTTTTTGTCGCGTGCGGTGAAATAGATGTCGCCCGAGGGGTGCTGTACCACATATTCTATGTTCTCTTGGAGCTTCACGAAGTCGGTGTCGGCCCAGAAACCCAGCAGCTGCTCTCCACTGCGCTGTGCTTTTAGCATCACACCCGAGGCGAGACAGTAGAGTTCGCCGTCGATGAAGGTGACGTTCTTCACGTTGCCAGGCAGGATGGCCATGTGTTGTTGGTTGGCCACAAAGGCCGACCCTTGGGCCGAGGCGGGGTTGACAACGGATAATTGAAAATTGAATATTATGCTGATGCACAGCAATTGTAAAACATGCTTCCTCATTTTTTTTCTCCTTTTTTTCGTTGAGAGGTACGGCCTTTGGGACGTACTTCATCGACCAATGCAAGTGGCATGGCTTCGCTCATCTCATTGATGTAGTGGAATTTCAGCCCTTCCAGATAGCGGGGCTCTATTTCCTCTACGTCGCGGCGGTTGTCCTCGCACAGCAACAGGTCGGTGATGCCGGCGCGTTTGGCGGCCAAAATCTTCTCTTTCACGCCGCCGATGGGGGTTACTTTGCCGCGTAGCGTAATTTCTCCAGTCATGGCTATTTCGGGGCGTACTTTCCTATGTGTCAGAGCAGAGACCATGGCCACGAACATCGTGATGCCCGCCGACGGGCCGTCCTTGGGCACAGCACCTTCCGGGACGTGGATGTGAATGTTGCTTTTTTCTATTTGTTCGGGTTTGATCCCGAAGTGTTCACTGTTGGTTTTGATGTATTCGAAAGCCAGTGTGGCCGACTCTTTCATCACGTCGCCCAGGTTGCCGGTCATTGTCAGCGTGCCTTTACCTTTGCTGAGCGAGGCTTCGATGAAGAGAATTTCGCCGCCCACGGGGGTCCATGCCAGGCCTGTCACCACGCCTTCGCGGGGTGCTGGCAGTCGGCGGTCGCTGTTGTGGATGGGCAGCCCGAGCACTTTCTTGACCTCTTCGGCGGTAACGGTGCATTTGCATGCTTTGCCGCTCTCGAGCATCACCACTCGGTGGCGCACCACCTTGGACAGTTGTTTCTCCAATTGGCGTACGCCGGCTTCGCGGGTGTAGTCGTTGACCACCAGAGTCAGTATCTCGGACGGGAATTTCATTGTCCGGCGGTCGACCACGGCGTCTTTCATGATGCGCGGCAGCAGGTGCCGTTTGGCAATCTCGAGTTTCTCCTCGAGGACATAGCCGCTGAAGTCGATGACCTCCATGCGGTCGAGCAGTGCGGGTTGGATGGAGGCGGCGTTGTTGGCAGTGGCAATGAAGAGCACCTTCGAAAGGTCGTAGTCGAGGTTGATGAAGTTGTCGTGGAAGTGGCAGTTCTGTTCTGGGTCGAGAACCTCGAGCAGTGCTGATGAGGGATCGCCGTGTACGGAGCCATTCTGTACCTTGTCAATCTCGTCGAGCACGAAGACAGGGTTGGCCACGCCGGCCTTGACTATTTCTTGCATGATGCGGCCCGGCATGGCGCCGACATAGGTGCGGCGGTGGCCACGGATCTCGGCCTCGTCGTGCAGGCCTCCCAAGGCCACGCGCCGATAGGGACGGCCCAGGGCTTCTGCCACCGAGCGGCAGACGCTTGTCTTGCCGGTGCCGGGAGGTCCCACCAGGCAGAGCACTTGGGCTTTGGCGGTGACGCCTTTCTCCACCTGCCGTTTTCTCACTGCCAGGTATTCCACTATGCGGTCTTTCACTTTCTCGATGCCGAAATGGTCTTTGTCCATCACCTCGCGGGCGTGCTTGATGTCATAGTTTTCCTTGTCGGCCTCGGTGGTTGTCCAGGGTATTTCCAGCAAGGTCTCGAGATAGGACAGTTGCACGGTGTAGTCGCTCGACACAGGCTGGATGCGTGAGAGTTTGGCCAGTTCGCGGTCGAACACCTTGGCTACATTCTCGGGCCACTGTTTGTCGGCGGCCTTCTTGCGCAACTCTTCCACGTCGCCCGAGTTGTCGCCCCAGAAGGAGCTTTTTCCCGGGCCGCCCAGTTCTTCCTGGATGACACTCATCTGCTGGCGCAGGTAGTACTCGCGTTGCTGTTTTTCAAGCTCGTCTTTGGTTTTGTTGTCAATCTCGCGGCGCAGTTCGTCGAGCCCTTTGAGGGTGCTCAGTTGCTCCAGCATTTTGTCGACGCGGATGCGATAGCTGTCGCAAGCCAGGAACGAGTATTTCACTTCGGCATCCACGTCCATGTGGGTGGCGCCGAAGTTGATGAAAATCTTGTCGCTGCCTATATTGGTGAGCATGCCGGCCAGTTCGTCGTCCTGCATGCGGTTTTTCATCATCTCGCCGTATTGGCGGCGCAAGAGGGTGATTCTCCGGTGGAAAGCCTGGGTGCCCATGCCGTCGGTGCTTTCGGGAGCCAGTTCCACGGTGCCTTTCATATAGGGGGTCTTCGAGGTGATGTTAAGCGAATGGCAGCGGGTGACACCCTGAAGCACGGCGACGATGGTGTCGGATCTCCGGATGTCGAACACTTTCAGCACCTTGGCCACCACACCCACGGGATAGAGGTCGAACTCCGTAGGATCTTCCTCGTTGCCTTTCTGGGTGAAGACGGCGATATGGCGCGATGTGCCGCTCACCTCCTCAAGTAGTTGGCGGCTTTTGGCGCGGCGTGCCGCGATGGGGATGAGCACTCCGGGAAACAGCACCTGGTCCATCACGGGCAACACGGCCAGTTCGTCTTCGATGTTGTCGTCGTTCAGCAGCACATCCTCATCGCCTTCGTCAACAACGGGCACGATATTGGCCTTCACGTTCCCTCCTCTCGCTATCATCTCTTCCAACTCATCAAAATCGGTATATTTCATGTTTTGTAGTTTCAATCTTAAATATACTATTAACGTAAAATGCGTTCTTTTGTTTCATCACTCCACAATAATATTTTCGCACACGTAAATCTTTATAGCAAATTCCGTGCCAATAACAAGGTATTAATACCCTGCCATCGCCCTACCAACTCCCTACCAACTCCTACCACGGTAGGAGTTGGTAGGGAGTTGGTAGGGAGTTCGTAACTGGTTTATAGCTACTTGACGCCTTGTTGATAACTTGTTGAAAAGTTTCCGTTTCGCTACCGATGAACATAGAGTTCGTTAAGGGTGCGGACGGTGATTTTGAGTTTTGAGAGGTCGGCCTTGGGGTCGACGGGGATGAATTTCGAGGTGAGTTTTTGGCCGGCTTTTAGGTCGACGAAGTTTCGGGAGAAGTGGCCGTCGATGTGGGGATCGGTGTCGAGGTAGAGGTCGTAAAGGTCGGAGAGGGCCATGATTGTCACGACGAGGGAGCCGTCGGACTGCCAGGCTTGGTTGAGGCGGTATTTAGGTTCTGGATAGGTGCGATCCTTGGGGTAGACGGAATAATACTGTTGCCAGCGGTCGAGGTCAACGTTGTCGGCAAAGAGGGCTTGTGCCCTGTAGTGGAGGGCTTTCCAGTTGCCATAATAGTCGATGGAAGACCACGAGGCCACAGGCCAGCAGTCGTTGAGCTGCCAGTAGAGGGTGCCCATGCAATGGGGTTGCTGCTTGATGTGCTGGAAGATGCCGTAGCCGGTGCCCCAGGCCTGCAGCAGTTGGGAGACATAGCAGTAGTCCTCTAACGAGAGATGCTTGCTGTCGAAGCCGTAGTATTGCTGCATGGCTTTGTCTATGATTTCGCGGCCGCGGCCGTGCTTCTGGTGGTTGCGCATGGTGGGCGAGTCGATAGAGAGTTGGTCGTCGGGACAGAAGCGGCGGATGGTGGTGATGAGAGGGTAGCTCTGGAAGCCGTATTCGCTCATGAAGCGGCCGGTTTTCTCCTTGTATACCTCGAAGGGCAGTTCGCCCCACCAGACGCCCCAATAGTGGCTGTCGCCGTGGGTGACGCATTCGGGGTGACCCCAGCCGTAGAGAGGCGAGGTGGTGATGTAGGGGCGTTGCAAGGGGTCGTTGTCGTGGACGGCCTGCGCCAAGATGCCATTCTCGCCGAAGAGGGTGTCGATGCCGTGCTGCAGTTGGGCGATTTGTTCGGGTGTCCATTTATACTGTTTTTGCCAGCCCCAATCTTCCCAGCCGTTCTTCACCTCGTTGTTGCCGCACCAGAGCACCACGCAGGGATGCCGCGCGATGCGGCGTATCTGCTGCTCGGCTTCGGCTTTCACATTGGAGAGGAAGGCGGTGTCGGAAGGGTAGAGGGCACAGCTGAAGTTGAAGTCCATCCAGACCATCAAGCCCAGCGAGTCGCAGAGGTCGAAGAAGTAGTCGTGCTCGTAGATGCCGCCGCCCCATACACGCAGCATGTTGAAGCCAGCCTCCTTGGCGGAGCAGAGCAGGTAGCGGTAGCGGGCGCGGTTGGCGCTGTCGAGGATGGGGAACGAATGGACGGGAATCCAGTTGGCCCCTTTGACAAAGATGGGTTTGCTGTCGCGGTAGAAGGTGAAGGACTGTCCTATACTATCGGATTCCTGCTGGAGGGTTACATTCCACGATTTGGGTTTTTGTGTGTCCGACTCTTGCGGTTCTCCGTTGTAGCCCACCAACTTGGCGCCGCCAAGTATTCCCACGGTACTTAGTTTGGGCCCCCAATCCCAGCCAAGCATATAGGGCGCCATCCGGCTCATGGCACGGTGGTCGGGCAGGTCATACTCCATATCTAGCCAGGGGTAGCCGTCTTCCGTGCACACTTCGGTGGCGAAATGGTCTTCGTTGTTTTTTTCGATGGGGTAGAAGGTGATTTCTATCTCGGCTTTGTCTCCGGAGTTGATGATATGGGCGAAAACATCAGAGAGACTCACTCGGTATTCGCGGAACATATTTTCCGGTGTCATGAGGATAGTGTGGAAAGGCGCACCTTGAGATGTCCCTTTGAACGTTACATCGCAATAGGTGGCACCTTCAAGAACGAGGTCGCAATGTTCAAAACCCGCCCACATGTCGCGAGTAATGGTGGTGCGGTATTTCCAGCATCTGTCGCCTACCCACTGCACCGAGTCCTCGTTGGTGCTGTAGTAGGGGTCGGGGATGATGCCGTTGGCCATGAGGTCGGTATGGATGGATCCCGGCACCGTGGCGGGATACCATTGTCCGTTGTATTCAAACTGCCATTCGGTGAGCTCCACCGTGATGGGCTTCGAACTGCACGCCGCCAGCAGCAGCGGCAACGCAAAAAAACATATCTTTTTTATAATCATAATACCGTTTCTTCTATTTTGTGATATTTGCTGATTTCCTGTGTCACCTTCATGTCGAAGGACCCGAGCTCCATCAAGAAACATTCTTTGGCATAGGTCTTTACTACCAGTGTCGGGAAATCGACTGCCAGGAGAGAGATGCTGTCCCATGGTATCTCCACTATCAGGTCGCTCGTTTCCAATCCTCCGGTGAGCCAATACCTCCGTTTCCTTTTCGATGTGTATTCTATAGCGCCATCCAGCACCATCTTCTCCGGACCCACAATGATTTGCGCCTTGAGCATCGAGATTCCTTTGCGTAGGTATAAGATGAAAAGAACAATACCTAATATGCACACTACATATAGCCAAAATTCAGGTTCGCAGAAAATCAGACAATACAGCATGAGCGCTATGACGAGGAGGCTGAGAACAATCGTGAACCAGGCGCCGCCGCGGGCTTTGAACACAGTGGTCCTGTCGTAGCCCTTGAGTTGCGGCTGTTGTCTGTTTCGCCTGTCTATCCAGTTCAGGACGGATCTGACAACCATCTGTGTCACTCCATAGTTGCTCATCGCGCTGTGCTATTTCGTTTTCAGGAACGCGAAGAATACTGCCGCCACGATGCAACCGAAGCTGGCGAGGTGGTTCCAGCGGATAGGCTCGCCCTTGAAGACGGTGGCCACGATGATGGTGAAGACTAGCAGCGACACGCATTCCTGGATGATTTTCAGCTCCATCAGCGAGAACGGGCCGCCGGTGATCTGGCTACCTATGCGGTTGGCCGGTATCATGAAGGAATACTCGAAGAAGGCCATTCCCCACGACAGGGCGATGATGGCTATCAACGGCCAGTCTTTGATGACGTTCATCTGCTGCAGCTTCAGGTTGCCATACCAGGCGAAGGTCATGAAGACGTTGCTCACCACGAGCATCAGGATGGTTATCAGTCCTTTTGACATATCAGACGTATTAACATTGCGTAGGCTTGGTTGGTCGAGCGGTCGATGTTCTGCTGTCGCCTATTGGCGCCGAATTGCAGCAGTTTGGCTTCGGTATGTGTTTTGTCGGCCACGGCAATCCACACCGTCCCCACGGGTTTTTCCTTGGTGCCGCCGTCGGGCCCGGCGATGCCGGTGGTGGCGATGGCAAGGTCGGCACCCAAGCGTTGGCGCACACCCTCCGCCATCTCGCGGACGGTCTCCTCACTCACGGCACCATGGGTCTCCAAAGTGCTGTGATTCACGCCGAGAACACTTTCTTTCACCTCGTTGCTGTAGGCCACCACGCCGCCTTTGAAGTAGGCTGAAGCACCGGCTTGGGCCGTCAGCAGGCGGGCGATGTTGCCACCCGTGCAACTCTCGGCGGTGGCCAGGGTGAGTCCTTTCTCGATTAATGTTTTGTGCACCAGCTCGTCGAGGGTCTCGCAGTCCTCGCCGACGATGTATTTCCCGGCCAGTTCATAAAGACCTTTTGTCAGATTATTCAGATTGCACTGATTGTTTCGATTACTCCGATAAGTCAGCCTCAACTTGGTCAGCCCGGCTACGGGCAGATAGGCCAGTTTGACATTCTCCGGCAGAGAGAGTTCCCATGGTTCTATCAAGTCGCTCAGAAACGACTCGCCGATGCCCTGCACCAGGATGTTTTTGTTGATGATGATGTCGGTGCCGAAGGTTTCCTGTAGTTTGGGAATGACCCGGTTGCGCATCAGCCACTCCATCTCGAATGGCACACCTGGGAGGGAGACCAACACGGCCTTACCTCCAAACCACATGCAGGGAGCTGTACCCAAATCGTTGTTCAACACCTCGCAGCAGCGGGGCACGAGGGCCTGGGCGCGGTTGACGGGCGTCAGCTCGTAGCCACGGCTCTCGAAGATGCGCTTTACATTCTGTAGAGCCATCTCGTTTTCAACAAGTTCTGAGTTGAAATATTCGCACAACAGTTTCTTTGTTATGTCGTCTTTGGTGGGACCGAGGCCGCCGGTGACCAGTACGGCGTCGCTCTCGTGCATGGCTTCGTCGACGGCAGCCCGGATGTCGTCATAGACATCGCCTACCACCATGGTCTTGCGAACCTCCATGCCCGCCTCGGTGAGCAGCTTCGACATTGTCGAGGCATTGGTGTTGACCACCTGCCCGATGAGCAGTTCGTCGCCAATATTGATTATTGTAACATTCATATTCTAAACTTTCTGTCGTATTCCTCGTAGGCATAATCCAGTCCGCTTTCCTCGTCGAACATGGGGTCGCTCAGACTCACCAGGTTGAACTCCGACATGTCGATGACGGGGAAGAACACGTCGCCGTCGAATTCGCGATAGACTCGTGTGACGTAAAGTCTGTTGGTAAACGGGAGCAACAACTGGTAGATGGAGGCACCGCCCATGACGAAGACCTCGTCGTCGTAATCCTTTAGCACCTTAAAGAGGCTGTTCACGCTATGCACCACCTCGGCACCGTCGGCTTTGAAATCGGTATTTTGTGTAAAAACGATGTTGCGCCTTCCGGGCAGTGGACGTTTGGGCAGGCTCTCCCAGGTGCGACGTCCCATCACCACAGGGTGTCCCGTGGTGAGCTTCTTAAAACGCTTGAGATCACTGCTGAGGTGCCACAGCAGGTCGTTGTTCTTGCCGATGGCCAGGTTCTCGGCCACCGCCACTATGATGCTCAGGTTTGGTTTCTTGTCAATATTAATCATGGTTGAAAATTTTCGTTGCACGTTCGAAGATTCCGTTGCACCAGGCCAATGCCAAGCCGTAATTGCTCACCGGCACGCCGGCCTCCAGGGCTGGCAGCAGGCGGGCTTTCACCTGCTGGGCTGTGATGACGCAGCCTCCGCATTGTATTACCAACGCATACTGCGACAACTCTTTAGGAAGTGGCGACTGACCTCCGAGGATGTCAAACTGCAGTTCCTTCCCTGTGGCTTTCTTCAATGCTGCTGGGAGTTTAACACGGCCGATATCTTCGCAGGTGACGTTGTGTGTGCAGCTCTCCAGCAGCAGCACACGGTCGCCGTTCTTCAGGTTGCCAATTTTGCGAGTGCCCTCAAGGTACTCGGCGAAAAGGCCTTTCTGTCGCGCTAACACCACGCTGAACGATGTAAGTGGTACTTCTTTCGGTGTCAGTTCGTTCACGCGCTGAAATGCCTGGCTGTCGGTCACTACCAAGGAGGGCGTTTTTTTGAGCGACGCCAGGGTCGACGACAGCTCCTCCGGTTGACAGAAGAATGCCTGAGCATGAATATCCATCAAGTCCCTCAGCACCTGTACCTGAGGCAAGATCATTCTCCCTTCTGGCGCCGAACTGTCGATGGGGGTCACCAGTACCACGGTATCTCCCTGAGAAACAATGTCTCCCAATAGTGACCGTCCGCGATAGGCACTCTCGGGCAGGGCTTTTTTTATGGCGTCTATCAGTTGCTCTTTGTCGATAGCTGCCGCATGGGTGAGCACTTTGAGCATTGGGGTGCCGTGCTCCGAGCACCAACGTTCCACACGTTCCTCTGGTTCGCCGTAATGGCCTTCGGTATAGAGCAATAGCGCCAAGTCGACCTCGGCCAGAGCCGCCATGCTTTTCTCGACTCGCATCTTTCCAAGTTCACCCTCATCGTCGATGCCTGCCGTGTCGATGAGCACAACAGGACCAATACCGCCAATCTCCATGCTCTTCTTCACTGGATCCGTCGTCGTCCCTGCCGTCTCGCTAACAATGGCTATCTGCTGTCCCGTGAGAAAATTAATCATGGTGCTCTTTCCGACATTCCGTCGTCCGAAAAAGCCTATTCTGGGTTTCAGTTCGTTTCCTTTGCTCACTTGATAATTTTTTTTAATCATTATTTTTATGTTCTCCTGATGAGAAGGTTTCAAGCGAAAAGTGACCGGAAAGCCTCCTCGATGACGCTGACGGCTACTATTTCGATATGGAAACGCTTGACGTCCAGCTCGCGTAGGTTGTATTTGGAAATAAAGATTTTTTCGAAACCCAGACGGTCGGCTTCTGCTATGCGTTGCTCAACGCGGGCCACGGGGCGTACCTCGCCGCTCAGACCCAATTCGGCGGCGAAACAGATGCGCGGCGAAATGGGAATGTCGACATTGGAACTCAGTATGGAGCAGGCCACTGCAAGGTCGATAGCAGGGTCGTTGACGCGTAGACCTCCGGCGATATTCAGGAAGACATCTTTGGCTCCCAGTTTGAATCCACAGCGTTTCTCCAGCACTGCCAGAAGCATCGACAAACGCCTCATGTCGAATCCGTTGGCGTTGCGTTGCGGTGTACCGTAGACAGCGCTGGAGACCAAACTCTGCACCTCGATGAACATTGGGCGTGCGCCTTCGAGTGTGGCGGCAACGGCAGCACCGCTGAGGGTTTCGTCTCGCTGACTGAGAAGGAATTCGCTTGGATTAGGCACCTCGCGCAAGCCACTGCCCTGCATCTCAAAAATGCCGATCTCGGCCGTCGAGCCGAAGCGGTTCTTGAGGGCACGGAGGATGCGGTAGCCATAGTTTCGGTCGCCTTCGAACTGTAGAACGGCGTCGACGATATGTTCCATCACTTTGGGACCCGCCAGGGTGCCGTCCTTTGTAATGTGGCCGATGAGCAGTACTGGCACTCCTGTGGTCTTTGCATAATGCTGGAACTCGGTGGTGCACTGGCGAATCTGGCTTACACTTCCGGCGGGCGAGTCAATCTCTTCGGTCGAGATGGTCTGTATAGAGTCGACGACAAGGATATCGGGTTGCACGGCATCGACATGCTCAAAGATGCGCTGCGTGACAGTTTCGCTGACCACATAGCATTGGTCGGTGTTGATGCCGATACGGTCGGCTCGCATCTTGATTTGCTGTTCGCTCTCCTCACCGCTGACATAGAGTAGTTTGCGGTCGTGGATGGCGAGGGCCGTCTGGAGAAGCAGTGTGCTCTTCCCGATGCCGGGCTCGCCACCCAGAAGCAGGAGGCTGCCGGGAACGATGCCGCCTCCGAGCACACGGTCGAACTCGGCACAATGGGTCGCAATGCGCTTCGTCTCGCTATAGGTTACCTCCTGAATTCTTTGCGGGGTTGATGCACTTGCCGACACTGCTCGCCGCGACCCTGCTGTAGAAGTGGCTTTGACCACCTCTTCGGAGAAGGTGCCGAATTTGCCGCACTCCGGACAGCGGCCGAGCCAGCTCGACGACTGGTAGCCACACTCCTGACAGAAATAATATGTTTTAGATTTAGCCATGATAGCGATTGGATTAAAACACTTTATTGAAGATTCTGGCGGCAACGATGATAGCCAACAATAATGATTGTTCTTGTTCCGTAGTCATTCTGTTTCAGGTTTATAGAAGTCGTTTCGATGCAGGAAGATCAAGCTATAGCAGAGTGAGTACAAGAGAGAGAATACCTGGGAAACAATAACCGCTAGAGACGACGGGCCCTCGCTGAAAGAGGGTACCATAAGACTGAAAAACAAATTTTCCAACAGCGGAAACGCCACTGTTAAGCAGGTACATGCAATGGCCGGCACGGTGTTTCTCGCCATAAACATACGAACAGTGGCGAAAATCATGACGACAATGTAGAAAATATTCAGAATGCTATATATATAGTATTGTACCGGGACCTGAAAGTCCTCGGTGGGTCCTTGAGGAAGGAATCTGTTGACGAAACCGAACAATCTCGTTGCAGCCACCGCTATCAGCAGAACCAGCATCAGTTTCGGGAAACGACCGCTATGCTTGGCTCCACGATACATACAGAAAATCGAGTAAACCAAGATGGCGATATATGCAAACGCAATCGCATGTTCTATAGCGTGATACAGTGTCGACGAATATTCATCAAAGTAGTAGTGCCAAAAGCCATCGATGGCGAACAATACCGGCAGCAATGCCACCACAATCTCCCAAGTTTTGTACTTTTTCATAGATTCTTAATATTCATCAATTATTGAATCTACACGGTAGACCTTGTCGCCGCGGTGGAGCAACTTAGTGGTGGCGAAGCTGAATCGGTCTCCCTGATGCACCTCGGCGACGGGGTCGCGGTCGGTGCGCAGCTCCTTGACGGTGTCGCGGTAGACGCCGGTGGTCTCGCCGATGACCATGATTTCGTCGCCCACTTTCAGCGTTTCGTTGGTCTGGAGCTGCACCTCGGCGACGTTTATCTTGCCAAAGTAATTACGGATGAGGCCGAGGTAGACCTTGTTCTCCGTGGCCTGGCTTCCATAGCGTTCGCTCCACTCGCCGAGCCTCCGGCCGAGGTAGTAGCCGTCCCAGAATCCTCGGTTGAAGACGGTGGCGAGCCGCTGCATCCAATGGTCGATTTTCTCCTTGCTGTAGGAACCCTCCTCAATGGCTTCGACAGCCTCGCGGTAGCATTCGGTGACGGTGCGGACATAGTCGGCGCTGCGTCCGCGCCCTTCAATCTTCAGCACCTTGACACCTGCTTTCACTATCTTGTCGAGGAAGCCAATGGTACAGAGGTCCTTGGGCGACATGATATACTCGTTGTCTATCTCCAGCTCCAGGTCGCTCTCCTTGTCCTTCACTATGTATCCGCGGCGGCACACCTGCAGGCAGGCTCCCCGGTTGGCCGAGTAGTTGTAGTTGTCTAACGAGAGGTAGCATTTGCCGCTGACGCTCATACACAGGGCTCCGTGGGCAAATACCTCCACCTGCACCAACTCGCCTTTGGGGCCGCGGATGTCCTCGTCGCGGATAAACTGCGTGATTTCCGCTACCTGCCGCAAAGGCAGTTCGCGGGCCGTGACGATGACGTCGGCAAACCGGGAGTAGTAGCGCACTGCCTCGGTGTTGGAGACATTGCACTGGGTGGAGATATGCACCTCGAGACCTATCTGGTTGGCATAGGTGATGACGGCCATGTCGGAGGCGATGATGGCGCTCACACCGGCCTCTTGGGCAGCATGCAGCAGAGCGTGCATCTCGTCTATTTCTTCATTATATATAATGGTGTTGACGGTGAGATAGGTGCGGATGCCCGCCTCTTGGGCTATGCCCACTATGCGCGGCAGGTCGCCGACGGTGAAGTTGGCCGCCGAGCGAGAACGCATGTTCAGTTTGCCCACGCCGAAATAAATGGCGTTGGCGCCACCCTGGATGGCGGCGTGCAGGCTCTCGTACGAGCCCACGGGGCTCATGATTTCAATCTTATCTGGCATACAAATCCTTGACAGTCATATCCGTCCACCGTGTGGGAACAAGTTTGGTATCTTTCATCGTAGCATCGAGTTCGCTGATGCGGCCGGCGAGGGCCTGATTGACGAACGCACAGAAGAGGTCCACGCTTCCGGGTAGCCATGAGGCAACCTCGTGGCCTATGCCCTCGAAGCGGATAATCCAGCAGGGGTAGCCCTGTTTCGTCATCTGCTTATGCACCTTTTTGGCACCATACAGGGAGTACGACAGCAGCGGCGGGAACTTCTTGTAGGCCACAATCTTATCTTTCGTTCCATGCATCAGCATGGTGGGGGCGGGAGGTGTTTTCCAGGTGGGTTTTCCGTGGCTCATGATACCGCCGGCATAGGGCACCACAGCGGCAGGACGCCAGCCGGAAGGGAGTGCCGAAGCCTGGGATAAACCGTTGGCCCGGCACCAGTCGAGCTGCAGTACCGTGATGGCCCCTGCGGAGTTGCCGGTAAGCACCATCTTGGCGGTGTCAATCCCCAGCTCGTCGGCGTGGGCACAGAGCCAGCCTATGGCGGCGGCACAGTCCTCGACGGCGATGTCGATGCAGTATTGGAACATCCCCTGCATCCCACGTATCCCCTTGAATTCCTTCATCTTCACTGTGTCCTTCAATCCCAGCCGATAGTCGATGCTGACCACGGTGAAACCGCGTTCGGAGAGCATCTTGCCAATGGTGCGCTGCAGGGCGTTGTTGCGTTCGCCAGTGACGAATCCGCCACCGAACAGGGTGAGCACACAAGCCTTGTCGGCGCGCGGAGAGGCGGGACGGTAGACATCAAGGTAGAGCGTCGAGTCCCGCTCCACGAAGCCATAGGTCTTCACCTCCTGGGCCGACAGGCAGGCCATCTGGAGAACCAGGATCAGTGAACAAAGAATTTCGCGTTTCATCATTTATCAAAAGCAGAATGTGAGACCCGTGGAGAGCGTGACCAAATCGGCAGTAAAGGGTCCGGAGTTCGAGTTGTCGGAGAAGACATCGCTCAGCCAGGCGAAGCCCAATTTAACGTTGAACCTCAAGTGCTCGCCACCGATGCGGAAGAGCACCTGCGGCTCCACCAGCAGGTTGGCCGTAGTGTAGTCGCGCTCGCTGCCGGCAATGATGGCGTCGTTCTCATCGTACTTCTTGTAGTCGAAATCGGGCAGGTAGGCACCGACCTTCAGACCGAAGGCGAGGTCGATGTGTGCCGCCGTGAGGTCGTGCCAGCCGACGTTGGTTTGGGCAAAAGGCAGGAGGAACCTGCCGGAGTAGCTGTAGTAGCTGTAGGTGGTGGTGTCGTTGGCATTGGCGTCGGAGTGCTTGATGTTGTCGCGCCACGAACCGCCCATACCCATGCCGATGTAGGTCTCCAGCACCGAATGCTCGCCAAAGGGACGATAGAATCCGGGAGCCAGCTGGGCGTAGACATTCTCGCCACCGTAGTTGATGTGGGCCTGTCCAGCAAGCCAATCGTTGAAGCCGTAGGAGGCTGTGACATTGAGGGTGACGACATCGGGGAGGATCCACGACGACATGCCCAGCGACGCATCGACGCGTACATCCTCGGCGTGGTTGATCAGCGGGATATCCACAGCCTGGGGATGGTAGATGCTGCAGGAAGCGAAGAGCGACACTGTCGCCAATGCGAAGAGATAAACGAACCGTTTCATAATAAATATAATTTATTTTAGAGTACAACGCGAAGATGAAATTTTTATTGTATGAAGAGGCAATAAAAAGATGCCATCGGCGTTACTTCGCATGTTGCGTAAGTCGAGCAAGAGAAATGCCACGTGGCATTTCGGGCAGAGCAGTTAGGGGTGGCTAACAAACCCGTTTGCTTTGCCGAGATGGAGCAACGTCACAGAATGTAGTATGTTTATAGGAGAAACCATAGCATTGTTTGTAGCCCTGTCGTGGACGGCCACCGCCCTCTTTGCCGAGGTGGCCTCAAAACGCATGGGATCCCTGCCGCTCAACACCTTGCGCATGTCAATGTCTCTCATTCTGTTGTCATCAACCTTGTGGCTTATGATGGGCACCCCGTGGCCGCGCTATGCCGATGGAGACACTTGGATGTGGCTGGCCCTGAGCGGTGTGGTGGGGTATGTGATAGGCGACTACTGCCTCATGCAGGGTTACATCTATATCGGCTCTCGTATCGGCCAGCTCTTCATGACCCTCTCCGCGCCTACGGCGGCACTCACGGGTTTCCTCCTCCTCGGCGAACGCTTGCGCCCCATCGCCATCCTCGGTATGTTTATAACCCTCAGCGGAATTGTTCTCTCCATCCTCTCCAAAAGCCCTTCCCCTCACTCCGACACCCCCTCTCCTGTCCATCCCCGCAAGAACGCTGTGGCGTTATCTCTGCCGAAAAAAGGGGTGTTTTTCGCCGCAGTGGCGGGAATCTGTCAGGGATTTGGACTGGTGCTGAGCAAGATAGGCCTCGAACACTACTACGCTGCCTTCTCAACCCATGTTCTTGCCCCTTCGGTCTCCCCCTCTCTCTACATCCCATTCGCCGCCACGTTCATCCGCGCCTCGGTGGGCCTGGTTGGATTCTTCCTGTTCCTCAGGCTTTTCAATCCCGACTGGAAGGAGAAACTCCACCGCGCCGCCACCGACCGCCGCGCCATGTGGTGCCTTTTGGGCGCCACCGTCTTCGGCCCCTTCATAGGCGTCTCGGCTTCACTTCTCGCAACCATGTACACCTCCACCGGAATCGCCCAAACCCTTTTCGCTCTCACCCCCGTGTTAATCATCGCCCCTTCGGCTATCTTTTTCCATGAGAAGGTTACCCTGCGCGAGATTCTCGGCGCCGTGCTTTCGGTAGTTGGAGTATCCCTTTTCTTTATTTGATTATCAGTATTTTATACATTTTTTTTCTTTTTTTTGAAAAAAACGCTTCGAGGGAATTTTTGAGACCTCTCTAAGTGCTTCATACTCCGTATCATCTCCCTACCAACTCCCACCCATCTCCCTACCAACTCCTACCATGGTGGGAGTTGGTAGGGAGAGGGTAGGGAGGAGGGAGGCGGTTGGCAGCGGCCGGAGGCTTATCTGTGCGCAAGCGCATCCGTCCATGCCTGTGGATGGTAGGGGTAGGGAGTCCGTTTGGGAAAAAAATTTTGCCATGTGGTAAAAGTTTTGTATTTTTGCAGTTTCTTTTTATGAATTGTAATACTATATAAATAATAGAAACAGAGATACTGATGGAGAATACTTACAAGTTTTTCAGGGAGAGTGTGAAAGAGGTGACGCGATACTACATGTTGCTGGTGGAGGAGACATCGGGCGAGCGTTTGGTGGGTAGCACGAATGAGTGGGTGCTCGACAACTACTATATGATCAGCGAGCAGGAGAAAGTGATGAAGGGCGAGTTGAAGGGTGTGGAGAGCGGGAAGTGGAAGGTGGAGAGGGTGGAGCTGCTTTGGAATCTGCTCCACGGCTACCTGGACAGGTGCCATTATGCTGTCGACAAGGGGCTCCTCTTCCGCTACCTTCGCGGGGTCCAGGTTTCCACCAAGGACTATCTCAGCTATCCCGAGGTATGGGCTCTTCTGCCGCTCCTCAAGGCTGTCCTTATAGGCGAGCTTGCCTCCCTCTGTCGCCAGCTTGAGCGCGAGGGCGCCTATCGCTACAAACCGACCGACAGGAATATGGCCGAGATGGAGCATCTCAACGAGGCTGCAAGGCAGAACCTGATGATGATGAATATCTTCAACTCACTGAAGAAGTTAACCAAACTGCCGTTGGCCGAACTGATTGACGGCGTCAGCTTCTCCGAGAAGGCGTTGAAGGCGGAGAAGGCTGCAATGTACGACCAGATGCAGGACAAGACCAAGGAGGACTACCGTGCCAAGGTGGTGAGAGAGAGCCGGAAGGCGAAGGGACCGAATGGACGGAAGGTGAGTGAATATGACTATGTGAAGGATTTGGTGGCAAAGGCCGACGAAAGCGGACAGCATGTGGGATGGTTGCTTTTCCCACCCAAGGGCTGGAATGCAAGGGCACATGGCTATGTGGCTATTGTTGTGACGGCTTCCCTGCTGCTTGCCGCAGGTTTCTCCCTATGGGCCATGGGCGTCAATGGTTGGCTGACGGCGCTGATGACGCTGCTCGTGGCAGTGCCGATGAGCCAGGTGGTCATAGACCTCTTCAACCAGCTGCTCTACCGCCTGCATAAGCCCGTAGGTACTTTCAAGCTCAAGTTCAAGGAGGGGCTCATCCCCAAGGAGTATGCAACCATGGTCATCATGCCCACCATCCTCAAGAACAAGGAGAAGACCGTGGAGTTGCTCGAACAGTTGGAAGTCTACTACCTGAGCAATATCAACCGTGGTGAGGGTCGTGAGGGTTTTAAGGGCACCAATGGACAGAACCTGTATTACACCCTCATTGGCGATGCGGCGAGCTACAAAGAGGAGGATGCACCGTGGGATCAGGAGGTTGTCGACGCAGGATTGGCAAAAGTCAAGGAACTTAACGAAAAGTACGGCGCGACGATTTTCAACTTTGTCTACCGCCGCCGGGCGTGGAGCGAGGGTGAGAGAACCTGGTTGGGACATGAGCGCAAACGCGGTGCCATTCTCCACTTCAACGACTTGCTGCTGGGTGCGACGAGCGAGGCCGATAAAGGAAAGCGGTTCCGTGTGGAGACCATTTCAGATTGGTTGAAAGGGGTTGACGGGCATGATGGTTGCCCCATACAGTTCGTCATCACCCTCGACACCGATACGGAACTCGTGCTCTATTCGGCGCAGAAGCTCATCGGGGCTATGGCGCATCCCTTGAACCGTGCCCACCTCAGCCCCGACGGGAAACGTGTCGAGAGGGGCTACGGCATCATGCAGCCTCGCGTGAACGTCGACGTCGAGGTGACCAACAAGAGCCGCTATGCCCAACTTTTTGCGGGCTTGGGAGGCCTTGACGTCTACACCACCGCCAGTTTCGAGCTCTATCAGGACATTTTCAACGAAGGCTCCTTCTGCGGAAAGGGTATTTACGATCTCCGCGTGTTCCAGCAGGTTCTCAAGGGCACCTTCCCCGAGAACCTCATCCTCAGTCACGACCTCCTCGAGGGTTGCCATATCCGCTGCGGTCTCATCAACGATGTGGAGCTTTTCGACGACAACCCCAGCAACTATATTGACGATGCCAAGCGCCACCATCGCTGGACCCGTGGCGACTGGCAGATCATCTCGTGGCTGACGCCGCATGTGAAAAACGAGAGGGGCGAGAGGGTGAAGAACCAGGTGAACACCATAGGCCGCTGGAAGATATTCGACAACCTGCGCCGCTCGGTGCTGAGTCTGGCGGTAGTGCTGATGATTTTTGCCGGCTATGTTTATGGAGCCGTGACGACGACAGACTATAGCCCCGCATGGTATATCGTGGTGGCACTGGTGGCGGTGGCCAGTCCCATCGTTTTCTTCATCTTAGGTCAGATAACCACCGTGCCTTCATTCGGCAAGCGCTACAAATATTACATGACGCTCATGCGCGGTTTCAAAGTCATCATCTACCGCTCCATAGTCCAGTTCGCCCTCTTGCCCAAGGAAGCCTGGATGTACAGCGACGCGGCGTTGAGGGCCTGTTGGAGAATGTGGGTCTCGCATCGCGACCTTCTGGCATGGATTACCAGCGACGAGGCCGCCAAGAGCACCAAAGGAACTCTGGGCGACTACCTGAGGAAATTCTGGTTCAACTATGTCTGTGCAATAGCATTGGCCGCTCTGGCAATCAGGATGTTTGACAATCGTAGCATCCTCGACACTGGCGACGTCATGGCTTTCATTGCCGCAGGCCTCACCTGCTTGGTTTGGGTGTTGGCACCTGTGTTGATGTACCGGTTGGGCAGGAAGTTCCCTCAGAACAAGAAATCACTCAACGAAAAGGAGACCGGGGAGATACGCCAGCTGGCCAAGGACACGTGGCACTTCTTCGACAGCCTCATCACCGAGGAAAACAACTGGCTGATACCGGACAACTACCAGCTGAACCGCGAGAAGAAGGCCGACTACAAGACCAGCCCGACAAACATAGGCTATTCGATGACTGCCGTCGTATCGGCGGCCGAACTGGATTTCATCTCCAAGAAAGAGGCCGTGGTGAGAATAGGGCACATCGTAGACACCGTCGAACGCCTTGAGAAATGGAACGGCCACCTCTACAACTGGTACGGTATAGAAACACTCAAACCCCTGCCCAACTTCTTCATCTCGACCTGCGACTCGGGCAACTTCGTCGCCTGCCTTTACGTCGTCAAGGGGTTCTTGGACATGATGGCCGACAAGGACGCTGAAATGCTCCTCGCCAAGGTCGACCGTCTCATCGCGCAGACCGACTTCACCAAGCTCTACAACCCCCAGCTCGATGTTTTCTCCATAGGCTACGATACGCAGAACTACTCCCTGCTCCCCTACCATTACAACAACTTCGCTTCCGAAGCCCGTCTCACCTCCTTCCTCACCATCGCGCAGGGCGACGCCCCCTACAAACACTGGTTCTGCCTCGACAAAACCCTCGTCCAGTACGGCGGCTACAAAGGGGTCGCTTCCTGGTACGGTACCCTCTTCGAGTACTTCATGCCCCTCATTTTCCTCCCCACCTACAAGCACACCCTCATGGACGAGACCTACAGCTTCGCCATCCGTGCCCAACGGGCTTTCTATCCCTCGCCGTGGGGCATCTCCGAAACGGCCTACAACGAGCTCGACGACGCCCAAAACTACAAATACCACGCCTTCGGTGTCCCCTACCTCAAGTTCCAGAACACCACCCCCGACCGCATCGTCGTCTCTCCCTACAGCTCCTTGATGACCATCTCCGTCGACGATCGCGCCGTCTACAACAATATCCAGATCTTCAAGAAGCTGGATATGTATGACCACTTTGGCTTCTTCGAGTCCTACGACGAGGAAGACCATGTCTGCGTGAAAGCCCACTATGCCCACCATCAGGGCATGATTCTCGCCGCCCTCGCCAACTACCTCACTGCCTCTTCCGCTTCCCCCTCGGGATGCCTCCAGCGCTACTTCATGCACGAGCCCGCCATGCGCTCCATGGAAACCCTCCTCAAGGAAAAAGCACAGGTCAAACCCTACATCGACCTCAAGGTCACCCAGTATAAACGCTACCAATACTCCAAAGTGCAAACCGAAAGCGATGCCCGCGACTTCGACACCATTGCCAACGTGCCCGAAATCGGCGTCATCTCCAACGGTCAGTACACCGTCCTCCTCAACGACCGCGGTTCCGGCTTCTCCCGCTACCACAACATCCTCCTCAACCGCTATCGCAAAATCTCCTCCGACCACTACGGCACCTTCCTCTACATCCGCAACCTCGCCGACGACCGCCTCTGGTGCAACACCTATGCACCTCTCGACGTTATGCCTGAGAGCTATCATGTCTCTTTCGCTTCCGACAAAATATCCTACCTCCGCGTCGACGAGGGCATCGAGACCAAGACAGAAGTCACCGTCCTCAAGGATCGCAGCGCCGAACTCCGCCGCATCTCTTTCACCAACAACAGCGACTCCGACGTCGACCTCGAAATCACTTCCTATGGCGAAGTCGTCCTCGCTCCACCCGCCGAAGACGAAAACCACCGCGTCTTCAATGCCATGAAGATCGCTTCTGAGTACGACAACGACCATCAGGCACTCCTCTTCTCCCGTCCGGGGTCCGGCGACTCGCGCCACTACCTCATCCACAAACTTTGGGTGGCAGAGCCGCAATCCGACACCCACCAATCCGGCACCCCCGCTCCCTCCTCTCCCGTCGAATACGAAACCTCGCGCCTCAATTTCCTCGGTCGCGGCAATTCCCTTCGCCACGCCGATATCATTGAAAACCGCCGCATTCTCTCCGGCACCGTGGGAACCACTCTCGACCCCGTCTTCTCCATGCGCCGCCGACTCCACATCGCCCAGGGAAAGAGTACCGAAGCCTTCATCCTCACGGGCTTTGCCAAATCCAAGGAACAGCTTCTCCAACTTTCCCAACAATACCAGTCCTCCCTCGACGTCGAGCACGCCTTCCGCACCGCTTCCGTCTTCAACAATATGCGCAACAGTCTCTCCCTTCTCAAGGGTAGCCAGATGCGTCTCTACAACGCCATCTCAAAATACATGGCACAGACTGCCACCCTCGGCAACAGCCGCAACGACCTCTTGGCTCGCAACACCCTCTCCCAGTCCGGCCTCTGGCGCTTCTCCATCTCCGGCGACCTCCCCATCATCCTCATGGAAGTCGACAGCCTCGAACGTTCCGGCTTCGCCAAGGAAATGCTCCGGGCTTTCGAATACTACAAGACACATGGCCTCTCCCTCGATTTGGTCTTCATAAACGATGTCCCCAACGAAAGTGGCGATCATGAGGGCCTACACCACTTCATCCGTCAGATGGCCGACACTGAGCACCTCTGGACAACCCACAGCCCTTCCGGCTCTGTCTTCATCCTCGACGGCTCTGATGTCACCGAGGCCGAACGCGTGCTTCTCCACACCGTGGCCCGCCTCTCCTTCTCCACCAAGGAGGGCATCACCATCACCGAACAGCTGCGCCGTCTCGAAGTCGCCAACCAGCACTACCAGGACAAGATCGAGTACCCCCTGCTCAAGCCGAAGAGCGAATTCCGTGTCTGGAGCAACCTCGAATTCTATAACCAATACGGCGGCTTTGACAACGACGGGCGCGACTATGTCATCACCAACACCAACACCCCCATGCCCTGGGTCAACGTCATCGCCAATGCCGGCGGCGAAGCTGGCGAGGGCCCCTCCTTTGGCTTCGTTGTCTCCGCCACCATGGCCGGCTTCACCTTCGCCCACAACGCACAGCAGTTCAAACTGACGGCCTGGTCCAACGACATGGTCCGCGACCCTGCTTCCGAGATGCTCCTCATCAATAACCGCCGCTTCCTCCCCGCAACCGCTCGCCATTCTGCAGGCTGGTCCGCCTTCGATGCCGAATACGATGACCTCCGTGTCGCTGTCCGGCTCTTCGTCGCTCTCGACCGTATGGAGAAGTACTACCAAATCAAGCTCGAAAACACCTCTTCCCAGACTCAGGACGTGACGCTCGACATGGTCTACAAGCTCGTCCTCGGCCTCTCCGAAGAGCACACGGCCCGCTACCTCCACTCCTCCTACGACCCCGACTCCAACTCCGTCCTCGTCCGCAACGTCTACCACCCAGTCTACCGCAACCAGATTCTCCACCTCTCCGCCACCGAACCCCTCTCCCGCGTCTCACTCGACTACCCCAACCGCAAGCGTCTCGGTTTCTCCCTCTCTCTCGCCCCTGGTGCCGTCAAAGAGGTCGCCTTCACCATCGCCGTCTCCTCCTCCAACCTCTCCTCCCCACTCAACCCATCCTCCCCAGCTCCCGCTTTGGAAGACATCAACGCGGAATTCAACCGCGTCGTCGACTACTGGGACCGCAAACTCTCCACCATCCAGGTCGAAACCCCCGACCGCGCCTTCAACCATATGGTCAACCGCTGGTACCTCTATCAGGTCTACGCATCCCGCCTCTTCGCCCGCGCCGGCTTCTATCAGGTCGGTGGCGCCACCGGCTTCCGCGACCAGCTCCAGGACGTCATGTCGCTCCTCTATTCCGACCCTGCCTTTGCTCGCCGCCAGATTCTCCTCCACGCCGCCCACCAGTTCCCCGAAGGCGACGTCCTCCACTGGTGGCACACTGGCTTCGGCGCCCGCACCACCTTCTCCGACGACTACCTCTGGCTCCTCTTCGTCACCCATCAGTATGTCTCCGTCACCCGCGACTCCTCCATTCTTTCTGAGGAAGTGCCCTTCTGCTACTCCGAGCCCCTTCCCCCTGGAGTCCCCGAACGCGGCGTAAACTATCACCAAAGCACCGAAAAGGCAACCCTCTACGAACACCTGCGCCGCGCTGTCGACCGCGCCCTCTCGCGCTTGGGAGCCCATGGTCTCCCGCTCATCGGCTGCGGCGACTGGAACGACGGCCTCTCCCAGGTTGGTACCGCCGGTAAGGGCGAATCCGTCTGGGTCGCCTTCTTCCTTGCCGACCTCCTCCCGAAGATGGAACAGCTCACCCAGCTTACACCCGGCGCCGACCTCGCCTACTGCTCCTCCCTCGCCTCCGCCCGCCAGCGCATAGTCGACGCACTCCAGCACAATGCCTGGGACGGCAACTGGTTCCTCCGCGCCTACTTCGACAACGGCCTCCCCATCGGTTCCCGCAACAACACCGAATGCCAGATCGACCTCATCTGCCAGGCTTGGGCCATCCTCACCGACGTCGCTACCCCTGCCCAGAAACGATCCATCTTCCGCGAGACCGACAACCGTCTCGTCAACCGCCCATACGAGATCATCCAGCTCCTCTCCCCACCCTTCCACTCCTCCGTCCCCTCCCCAGGCTACATCGCCAACTACCCCATCGGCGTCCGCGAAAACGGCGGCCAGTACACCCACGGCGCCATGTGGTACATCATGGCTAAACTCAACGAGGGATACAACGACGAAGCTTACTACCTCTATTCCATCATCAACCCCGTCCACCGCACCTCCTCCCTTGCTGACGTCCTCAAGTACAAGGTTGAGCCCTACTGCATCGCCGCCGACATCTACTCCAACCCCCAGCACCCCGGCCGCGGCGGCTGGACCTGGTACACCGGCTCTGCCTCATGGGCCTACAAGACCGCCATCGAAAACATCCTCGGTCTCAGTCTCTCAGGCAATACTCTCTCTCTCTCCCCGAACATCCCCTCCGACTGGCCCTCCTTCACCCTCCGCTACCGCTACGGCTCCTCCCTCTACATCTTCCACTACTCTTCCCAATCCCGCACCCCAGCCCCACACCGTACAATCACCCTCCTCGACGACGGCCAAACCCACGAACTCGAATTCTGACCCAAAATGCCTGCTCTATAACAGGTTGATTCTTAACACCAACTCCGTATCAACTCCTACCCAACTCCGTACCAACTCCAGATCAACTCCTACCACGGTGGGAGATGATTCGGACTTGGTACGGTTATCATAAGCTCTCGTTATTCTATATCCTCCTTGGAGGGGAGAGGATAGGGTATCCCTGCTTCTCTGTCTTGGTTAAATTTTCTTAAATTGGTGGGTCTCTGTAGAGATTTGGATAAAAGTCTGTTATATATATTATATGTATGGGTGGGTTTTGTGCGGTTCGGGAAAAAGTTGTATATTTGCAAAAAAGAAAAGAACATGAACTGGAGGCTTGCTTTTGTTGTATCGCTTTTGTTTGCAGCATGTTGTACGGATGGTACGCCGGATGATGCACATGCTCGGCAATGGGACAATGTGCGTTTCTGGGCACCTCATGCGGCTTTTCCGGCTCGCGAGTGGACGATGATGCCTGTGTCGGTGAAGCATGGCAAGCGGATGGAAGTGGAGCTGATGAGCTTTGACAGCGTCAGTTATCGTAAGGAGTGGAAACTGAAGCGGCCACGCGACTTGGCCGATACCGCCGTGTGGTGCACTTACCTCTATCTGCCTCCTGTGGCGCCGGGCCGCTACTGGCTCCGCGCCGTTGCCGATGGCGACACCGCCATGGCCTGCATCCTTCGTTCCGACGACGTATTGGTGGGATATGCCATCGAAAACGGCTTGTCCGATTTCCGGCGGGGCTTCTTGCTCGATGCCGTCAGCGGGCATCCGTTGGCCAACCGCAAGGTTACGCTGGAGCGTTATTTCTCCGGTCAGGTGGAGGTCTGTACACGCACCGATGCCAACGGCGGCTACCTTTTCTCCGAGGCCGACTCCAACTATCACCCCTACACCGTTGTCTGTGGTGAGCAGTCGGGTTCGTTCACGTGGATCGACTATGAGGGTCCCGACGAGAGCGCTGTTGCGGACGCCCAGGCCTACTACGACAAGATCAAGGACACCCTGCAGGTTTCCCCCTCCATTGAGATGGACCGCGTTGACAACGGACAGCCCCTGCGACCCTTCTTCTGGCATCCCGAGGAAATGGTTTTCCGCCACAATATCGACAACGCCGAGTTCGCCCGTCGATTTCCGCAGTATACTATGGACGGCAATGCCCGGCAACTGGGTAAAGCCGGCCGCCTCTACTCGGCCCATGTGTCGCGCACCCGCGGACAGGTGAGCGACACGCTCACGGTCTCGTTGTCCACTCCCCGCAAGGGGGTCACCGTGATGTGCTGCGTGATGGTGAACGATGTGGAGAAGGAGGTCTATACTCTTCGGCTCGACGACGGCCCTCTGACGTTGGCCGTCCGGCTGGAGGAGGCGGGGGTGACCGATGTGGTGCTCTTCGCCCTGTGGCACGGCGAGATGCGCACCGACACCTTCCGCGTCGAGGTGGGCGACAAGAAGCGGACTTGGCTCGCCAATGCCCTCCATCTGCCTTGGTATGCCGATAGGGCCTCTCAGTTGACCTTCATGGGTAATGTCAAATTCTATCGATTGTTGCAACAATATGAATAAGATACCGCTGATAGTGTTCCTCGTCCTGGTGTTGCTGCCGGGCGTGCAGGCGCAGGAGAACCCAGCGCCGGTGCCTCCCGACTACGAGCGCATCGGGAAGGAAACCAAGTGCTGGTTCGGCGAGTACCGCTACAAGAGCTTGGTGAAACGCTTCGAGCGCTGCGACACCTCGCTGACCGTCGACCACTACCGCTGCCTCTACTACGGCGCTGCCCAGCGGGGCGACAGCATCTATACGCTCTCCGCCGTCAGCCGTCGCACGGGCAACACCGGATGGCTCCAGCTGATGGGCCTGCTGCAGGCCGTATGGTCCTCTGGCAACGGGAGCGACACGCTGCCATTCCATGTGGCCTCCTACGCTGATGCACGCTATATGCGCGACGACACTGGCGACCCCGAGGTGTGCTGCGCGCTGATGGGCAAGCCGTTGCGGCGGAGGATTGCCGCCAGGGTGGAACCGTTGGTTCCGCGCAGCGGACGCGACATCTTCGGCGACAGCGTGGCTATGGTGCAGCTGGGTGTGCTGCCCACGGCGGAGCAGCGGCGCCTCTTCGACCTCGCCTCCAATTACGACCATTTGGCCAAGGGCTCTTTGTATCGCACTTATGACGGAGTGCCCAACGGACGCCTCTGGCTCGACCTGCAGTTCGCCGAGCGCGAAGAGTGGAGTACACAGAACTATGAACAGCACCTCGACAGTCATCGTGGCGATACGTCGGTGTTGCTGGCGGAATACTACCTGCGCATGGCCAAGGAGGCCCTCGAGGATGCCGAAGAGTATGGCGCAGGCTATCGCTATAAGGACATCGTCGGCTGGTGCGACACCATCCGGATGTTCTGGGCTGGGAGTGTTGCGGCGCAGCATGCAAGAGTGTTGCGTGGGCGGGTGCTGACGGGCGATGTGCGCCTGAAAGACGACCACCGCCCCTACATTGTGCCCTATGCCGCCGACGAGTGGGCGCTGGGCACCCTGTGGCACCGCATGACGAAGAAAGTATACCTGCGGCTGACTCCGTTGGATACCTTGGAGCGGGAACACCCGAAGGTGTTGAAGGAGTGGTCGATGGAGGTGACGGAACAACCCGATTTGGTCTACCACGAGGCCTATGTCTACCTGCCGCCCATGCCCACGGGGCGCTACCTGCTGTGGGCTTCGGCGGACAGTCTTTTCCGAAGCTATGATGCGATGGAGGTGCTCTTCTGCGACCGCTACCTGATGGCCGACCAGGTGGGTCGCGGCGTGGTGATGGACAGCCGCACGGGCAAGCCGGTGAAGGGATTCAAGGTGTATCTGCGATTGAAGGGAGAGACGGTGGCCTCCACGCGCACCGACCAGCATGGATGCTTCGCTTTCGATGTGCCCGATGATTCCCCTCGTGACGACTATCGGCTCTATGCCCCCTACAAGGGATTGAATCTGGCCCGCGGCATGCGTGCCTATCCGTTGGATTTGGAAAATTATGTGTTGAACACCAATAGCGTGGATGATGAGTGGGAGGAGGAAGAGGATGAGGATGATTCTCCGAGTGAGGAGGAACTGAAAGGATACTTCGAAAAGGAGCACGGCCTTTACATCGACAGCCTCACGTGCGACAGCATCTGGTTTGAATTTGGCTATTTCCATTGGGACGGCGAGACAAGGTATACTCCGGCGGTGGATGCCGAGCTGAAGGTGGAACGCCTACAGCCTCCCGCAGTGCATCGGCTGAACCACACCATGCTCTCGCGCCAGGCGGAGCAAACCATCGATTCTGCTGAGTTCGAGCGGCGCTATCCCGGCTTTGCCTACAGTCGCTACGTCAACCACACCGACGACTGGCCGGTGGCCGAGCAGGTAGGTATTTGGCACCGACATTTCGAGTCGGCTAAGAATCACGCCTTTGCCCTGCCACCATTGGCGCCCGACGGCGTCTATCGCGCCACCCTCAGCGCAGGGGACAAGTCGAGCCATATGACCGTCTATCAGGGACGGTATCCGATAAGTGGCTCAAATATCGATGCGTGGAAGGAGAACCAAGGGATGGTCGCCGTCGGCGACACCTTGCGAATTCATATAGCCTCGTGGCAGAAGGAGGTGCGGGCAGTGGTGATGCTGGAGGTGAACGGGCAGCTGACCGACTGCCGCGAAGTGATTCTGAATGGCGACGAGCGTGTGTTGGAATACCCGTTGGGAGAGGTGGAGGGAATTGTGATGTGCAGTGTGGCGTCGGTATGGCACGGCGAGCCGTCGAATGTCGTGGTAGGTTTCGCTGTTGGGCCCCGAGCAAAGGACTATATGAAACAGTTCAACGTCCTGTATTTCTATATGGAACGGCATTTCTTGGAATGGACGCGCTACTATGATGAGCAACGTCTGCGCCAGGCCCCGCAGACCGTCTATCCCGACCGCCAGCAGTTTGTCCCGTCGGTGTGGCGCTACCTAGACCTCCGCGAGAAGGGCCTGCGAGGCATGCACCTCTACTGCCCCGGTGAATACAACCGATGGCGTCTTTTCAGTTTCAGTAACCGGATTCGCTGTCGCTAACGGAGGTTGACGATGGTGACGCCCACGCCGCCCAATTCTACCTTCTCGGGGTGGAAGGTGCGGACTTCGCGCATGCCTTTCAGCTCCTGATGGATGACCTGCATGAGGATGCCGTAGCCTTTGCCGTGCAGGATGCGGATTTCCTTTTCTGAGAGGAGGAGGGCTTCGTCGATGAATTTATGGAGCATGTCCAGCGCCTCTTCCGCACGGTGGCCGCGGAGGTCGAGGGTAGGGTTAAAGTGGGCGCGCTTCTCGTTCATCTCGTCGTAGATGGAAGAGAAGGTCTGGACGGCAGGTTTTTTAGAGGTGGGAATCTTCTGCTTGGCAGTGCCTGTGAGGCGGTCGAGGGGGATGGACATGCGGAGACTGTTGCTCTCGACGACGGCTTTCTTGCCCTTGATTTCCACCACCTGTCCGAAGGTGTCCTGTCCGTCGATACGGACGATGCTGCCCACAGCGATGGGGAGTGACATAGCGGCAGGGTGACTGAGTGACTGAGTGGTTGCTGCGGCAACCAATTTTTCATTCTTAATACTTAATTCTTCATTCTCACGGGTGGCTTCGGCCAGGCGGGCGCGGGCTTGCTGGGTGGCTTCTTTCTCGGCTTTGGCGGACTTGATGTCGCTGATGGTGCGCTCGACGGTGCGGTTGGCGTCGGTGAGTATTTGCTGCGCTTCGCGGCGGGCATTGCCGATGATTTCGTGTCGGCGGGCTTGCAGGTTGTCGTTGAGGCGTTGGTATTTGGTGGTCACCTCGTTGAGGAACTCGTCGGCCACGCGGAGCTCCTCTTTCTGGCGGGCAATCTCCTGCTTGTCGAGTTCCAGCTGTTGCAGCTGGTGCTCGAAATTGAGTTGCTCGCGACCCACCATCTCGCCGGCGCGGTCGAGTATTTCCTTCGGGAAACCGATGCTTTCTGCAATCTCGAAGGCGAAGCTGCTGCCGGGGTGCCCCACGGCAAGGCGGTAGAGAGGCCGCATGGCGTCGGTGTCGAAGAGCATAGCGCCGTTGACGATGCCCGGCATGCGGTCGGCCAGCAGCTTGAGGTCGGCGAAGTGGGTGGTCACCACGCCGAAGGCACCTTTTCCGTAGAGTGCTTCGAGCACCGCTTCGGCAATGGCGCAGCCGCTGCGGGGCTCGGTGCCGCCGCCCAGTTCGTCGAGGAGGAAGAGGGTGCTCTCATTGGCTTCTCCGAGCAACACTTTCATGTTCTGCAGGTGCGAGGTGTAGGTCGAGAGGTCGTTGTCGATGCTCTGCTGGTCGCCGATGTCAATGAAGATGGAACCGAAGAGGCCGCACTCGGAGGTAGGTCTCAGCGGCACTGGCATGCCACACTGCAGCATGTATTGTATCAATCCCACAGCCTTGAGCAGCACCGACTTGCCGCCGGCATTGGGACCGGAAATGATCAGTATCCTTTGCCCATTTTGCCCATTTATCCCATTCAATCCAAGGTTGAACGGCACCACACCGTCTTTCTTCTGCAGGTAGAGTATCGGATGGCGGGCATCCATCCACTCGATGTGGGGATCGCGGTGGAGTAGGGGAACGCTGGCGTTGAGCTCCACGGCCACGCGGGCTTTGGCCCTCAGGAAATCTATTCTTGCAAGGAAACGGTAGGCCTCGTCGAGCTGCGGCAGCAAGGGACGCAGGCGGTCACTGAAAGCGAGCAGTATCCGTTGTATCTCGTGCCGCTCGTCGAAGTCCAGTTCTCGCAAGTCGTTGCCCAGCTCCACCACTTCGGAGGGTTCGACGAAGGCGGTGAGGCGAGTGGCACTCTCGTCCTGGATGAGGCCTTTGATTTTGCGACGATGGGTGGTGAGCAGCGGAATGACGGGACGGCCGTCGCGGATGGTGACCTCGGCGCCCTCGGGGGCCCACCCTTCGCGCTTGGCACGGGCCAGCGTACTATTGACCTGTGCCTCCACCTCTGCGGCTTTGCGGGCTTTGGTTCTACGTATCTCTGCAAGGGCTGGAGAGGCGTTGTCATAAAGTTCGCCGTGGTCGTCGATGAGTTTGCCCAGCAGCGAGTTGATGACGTTGAGCTGCGAGCTCTTGCCGCCGTAGCCCAATTCCACCTCGATGGCCAGGTTGCGCAGGGCGGTGTATTGCTGGTGCTCCTCGGCGGTGAGGAAATAGTAACATTCGCGGATGGTGCGCAGCGAGAGCTTTAAATCAAAGAGGTTCTCTAACGGAATAACCGTATTCCCCACTCGCAGGTGAGTGAGGATGGGTGTGAGGTCGATAAAATCCTGCTGGGGGAAGTCGCTCTCCATGAGCACTATCTGGCGCATCTCCTCCGTGAGTTGCAGTTCATATTGCACCTTCTCAAAGTCGGAAGAAAAACGCATCTCGTCGACCATGCGGACGGCAAGGGCATTGCTGCATCTCTCCGCCACCATCCCACGTATCCGGTCGAATCCCAGTTTCTGTTCTATATTGTTCATTTAATCAAAATCAAGATATAGGGGCCATCGCTCCCGGAAGCTGTCGAGACGCTCTTTGTCGAGCACAACGGAGACAAGTCCCTCATCGCCCGCTTCGGCTTCCGCCACAGGGAAGCCCTTATAATCGATGAGGGCGCTGTTGCCGGTGTAGTCGCCTCCCACGCCATCCTTACCACAGCGATTGCAACCTAACACATAGCTAAGGTTCTCAATTGCGCGAGCCTTGAGTAGTGTAGTCCAGGCTTCGTGGCGACTGCCAGGCCAGTTGGCACAAACGAGCAGGAGGTCGTAGCTCAGATTGTCGTTGCGTAGCCATTTGGGGAAGCGGAGGTCGTAGCAGACGGCAGGTTTAATCTTCCAGCCTTTGTATTCGAACAATTCACGCTGTGTACCGCGCCTGATGATATTGTATTCGCCACTGACGCGGAAGGTGTGGGCTTTGTCGTAGTAGCCAAAGGAACCATTAGGGTAAATCCAGTGCAGGCGGTTGTAGCATTTGTCGCCTTCACGCACAATCCAGGTGCCGACGAAGAGGAAGTTGTGGCGGGTGGCCAATTCCTGGGCCCAGCGAAAGGTGGGACCCATAGGATTCTCGGCCAGGGCGGCCATGTGATCGCCGAAGCCGGTGGTGAAGGTCTCAGGCACCACGAAAATGTCGGTGTTGTGAGGCACAAGGAACAGGCTGTCCTCTACGGCGCGTCGGTTTGCTTCAGCGTCGCCCCATACGATGTCTTGCTGGAAGAAGGTAACACGCAGGTCATTCATAGCTTTTGGCATTGGTCAAGGTCTGTTTGCAGTTGGTGCTGCAACGCTTCGATGGAATCGAAGCGCACAATGTCGCGGAGTCGGCGCGAGAATTCGACGGTGACGGTTTGTCCGTAGAGGTCGCCCTCGTAGTCGAGGAGGTGGACCTCCAACAGGGGTTTCTCCACACCGAAGGTGGGAGCAGCTCCAAGATTCGCCATCCCGCAATTCTTGATTCTTAATCTTTCATTCTTGATTCTCACGGCATAGACTCCATCCTTCGGCAGCATCTTGCGCGTCTGTGTGAGGTCGATGTTTGCAGTGGGGAAGCCGAGGGTGTGTCCTACACCTCGTCCGTGAAGGACGGTGCCAGTGATGGAAAAAGGGCGTCCGAGCAGCGTGGCGGTCTCTTCCACCCGTCCGTTGGCCAGACTTTCTCGGATACGACTCGAACTGATGGGCTCTCCATTCACCAGGAATGGCTCGCCGCGCCTCAACTCGAAGCCCAGTTCGGCAGCCACCTCCGGCAGTCGCTCAAAGTCGTCGTTGTTCTTGCTCCCGAAGCGGCTGTCGTATCCAAGCAGCAGGCTCCTCATCTGCAACCGTTCGTACATCCACCGCGCCATCTCGCATGCCGTCATCTGCGCCACTTCCTGAGAGAACGGCAGTACGGCCACATATTTTGCCCCGGCCTCGAACAGCAGCCGCAGGTGCTCCTCGGGGTCGTCGAGCCAGTATTCGCTCTTGCGCCGCCCCAGGACAAACGACGGGTGCGCCGTCAGCGTCACCACCAGCCGCGCTCCCTCCATCTGCGACAGCAGCGCCTGGTGTCCCAGGTGTACCCCGTCGAAGACTCCGACGGTGACGGCAGTGGGCTCCGGAATAGCTTGGATGGGACCGTTTATGTCGTAGAGTTGGAACATGTTTCTTTTTAGTATAGGCGAACGATGGGAATGAAAGAGAACGAGACACCGACGGAGAACTGGTTGCGATGGCCATACTCCTGCGTGGTGCCGTCGGCAAAAGTTCCCGTCGAAGGCAGGTAGTGATAGAGGATGCCTTTGAGCGTGAGCCCGCACGAGGGCAGGGGATACCATTTCCACCCCACGCTGAGCGTGGCCACACGTGTGCGGTCGAAGGTCAGGCCGGCGCTGTTGGCCGAGAGGTTGGAGAAGTGCCAACTGCCCAGCAAAGGGACGAAGTCTTTTCCGTGCCAGTAGCTGGCCAGAAGGAGCCAGCTTTCGTTAAATTCCATCTGCAGCTCGGGGTAAATGCCCCAGCCCTGGGAGAAGGGTACGGTGGCGTTGCCGTGCTGGTGATACCACATCACACGGCAACTCAGGTCGAAGTAACAGTTGAAAACGGGATAGTTGTTGGTAATTCCCAATCCGGCGGCGGCGTTGAAGTTGTTGTTGATGTTGTGGCTCACCGACATATTCTGTCCCCCCTCGTGCTGGACGACGAAATGCATGGGCAGATAGACGTACCAGAAATCATTGATAAAGTGATAAAGCTTGCCGGAAAGACCTGCGGTGAAGCGCTCGGGCACTGGGCTGCGGTCCCAAATGTACTCGCGCCAGTCGGTCCAGATGTCCACGTTGAACCAACGGCCGTTGACTTCCAGTTCGAAACCGGCCTCGGGGTCGCCCACCAGCTGGCGTTCGTCGTTATAGAGAGGCATGGGCAGACGGTGACCACTGTTGTCCAGACAACCCATCTTCAGTCTTATCTGTGGCGTGAATTGTATTTTGGCTTGTAGCCACGGAAGGATATGCATGGGGCGCGAAATGCTGTCATACAATGGGTAGGCTCCATAGGCCGTCGTGGCAGGATAGTCGCGAGCCCCCCAATAGTAGAGCCAGTGCAGACCTCCGCTGAGGGTTACCTTGTTGTGCAGCTTCCATTCCACCTTGGGCTGCAGCACGAATCCTGGCAGCGTGTAGCCGCTGATGCGGTCGCCAAAGTATTCGTTGTCGATGAAGAAAGTGGAGCCATCGACATGCAGGAATATCCTGTTGGTGTCTTGGGCGTGGCCTGAAATGAAAAATGAAAATTGAAAAATGAAGAATGCACTGACGCAAATCAACCGCGCCAGCCCATACTTAATTCTTAATTCTTCATTCTTCATTTCTGCAAGGCTTCTACGATGGCTTCCTCAATGGCGGCGCCACGCAGGTCGCGGGCAAGGATGGTGCCGTCGGGGGCTATGAGCATAATCTGCGGGATGCTGTTCACTCCGTAGGTCTCGGTGGCCGTGTGGGTACTGTCGACCAACTGGGGATAGGTGATGCCCAGCTCGGCCATCACTTTCTCATGGGCGGCTTTGCGGGCTTCGGCATCGCCGCGCTCCCAAACGTTAAGTCCCACAATGACAAGCCCCTTGCTCTGGTATTTCTTCCACAGCGGCACCAGGTTGTCCTTGATTTCGTTCCTACAGGGACCACACCAGCTGGCGTAGAAGTCGACCAAGGCCAACTTGCCGTCGATAAGGTCACTCAATTTTCCGTTAACACCTTGGATGTCTGTGTAGTGCTTTCCGGCCGAGGTGGCTTCGATGGCACGCAGCTGCTCAAGTTTGCGCACCATGTCGTCGTCGCCCGAAACCATAGGGTTGGCAGTCTTCATGATGCTGTCGAACTCGCGATAGGTGAAGGTGCCCACCTGCGAGATGGCACGCATGGCCATAAGACCCAGTATGTTGTCGCTGTTCTCATGATAGAGGTTCCAGCTGGCGTCGAGCATGCGGGCGTTGAGAACGGCCTCGAGGCTGTCGATAAAATGCTCCTCCTTGGCGCGCTCTTCGGCGCTGGTGGCGCTGTAATAGAGAGGGATATGCTCTTCCATTGCACTTCTGATCTCTTTCATGTTGAGTCCGGAAATGAAGACTTGAAGCTTGTCGTTCAGCGGGGTGCCTCCGATGCTGTCGTCTTTCACGACGATGTTGCCGGGCTCGACGATGAGCTCGGCTATCGGACCGTTATAGGTCAGCAGTCCGGCACTCCAGGGTTCCTCGACGGTACCGGTGAAGGTGAATGTGCCGTCTGCCACTATGGCACTGTCGACCGGGGCATCTTTCCCATCGCAGACGAGGTAGACCGTCATGCCGTTCATATCGGCCACGGTCCCGTTTATGACATACTGATTCTTGTTTCCGCAGCTACCCATCAGGGTGATAACTGCCACTGCACAAATGATTTGTAATGCTTTTTTCATTGTTTCAAATTGTAAAAATACGGCTGCAAAAGTACGACTTTTGCCCGACATGGCAAAATTTATTTTCGTCCCTTCTCCGTCCTCCCTCCGTACCCTCACCGTATCATCTCCGACCGCGGTCGGAGTTGAGTCGGAGATGGGTCGGAGTTGAGTCGGACTTGATACGGAGTTGACTCTTAGTATCAGGCAGTTAGAAATGGCAAAAAAAAGCCTTTTTCCGATGTTTTTCCAAAAAATGAAAAATCTTGTGTTATATATTGATTTTCAGTGATTAAGTATTGTGTATGGGGTGGTGTTGATATTTTTTCTCCCGATATGTCGAAAAAAAGTCGTATTTTTGCAAATTAATTTCATTGGAATAAAAAACGCAAATATATGTATACAGACGAATCTAAATTCATCGGCGAAGGCCTCACTTACGACGACGTCCTGCTCGTCCCCGCTTACTCCGAAATCCTCCCCCGCGAGGTGACGGTTGCTTCCCGTTTTTCCAAAAACATCATGCTGAACACTCCGTTGGTCAGCGCTGCTATGGACACCGTCACCGAGGCCGCCATGGCCATCGGTATGGCTCAGGAAGGAGGCATCGGTGTGCTGCACAAGAACATGAGCATCGAGCGTCAGGCCAATGAAGTCCGCAAGGTGAAGCGTGCCGAGAACGGCATGATTATCGACCCCGTGACCCTCAACAAGGAGGCCAAGGTGAAGGACGCCCTCCACCTGATGGAAGAGTACGGCATTGGCGGCATTCCCATCGTCGACGAGAACCGCATGCTCATCGGCATGGTGACCAACCGCGACCTGCGCTTCGAGCGCGACATGGAGCGTCCGTTGAGCGAAATCATGATTACCAAGCTCATCACCACCCATGTGGGCACCACCTTCGCCGAAGCCACCGACATCCTCCAGCAGCACAAAATCGAGAAGCTGCCTGTCGTCAACGAGGAGGGACAGTTTATGGGTCTGATTACATACCGCGACATCATGAAGACCAAGGAGCGTCCGATGGCCTGCAAGGACAATGCCGGCCGTCTGCGCGTTGCCGCCGGCGTGGGTATCACGCCCGACATGATGGACCGTGTCGACGCCCTGGTGAAAGCCGGTGCCGACGCCATCGTCATCGATACCGCCCACGGCCACAGTGTCCGCGTGGTGGAGGCCCTCAAGAATGTCAAAGCCAAGTATGACAATGTCGACGTCGTTGTGGGCAACATCGCCACCGGCGAGGCCGCCATCATGCTCGCCGAAGCCGGCGCCGACGCCATCAAGGTCGGCATCGGTCCCGGAAGCATCTGCTCCACCCGTATCATCGCAGGTATCGGCGTGCCGCAGCTTACCGCCGTCTGCGAGGTGGTAGGCGCCCTGAAACAGAAAGGCTACGACGTGCCCGTCATCGCCGACGGTGGTATCCGCTACAGCGGCGACATCGTCAAAGCCCTGGCTGCAGGCGCCAGCACCGTCATGGTCGGCTCCCTTGTGGCCGGTACCGACGAGGCCCCCGGCGAGACCATTATCTACGAAGGCCGCAAATTCAAGTCCTATCGCGGCATGGGTTCGCTCGAAGCCATGCAGGCAGGCTCGAAGGACCGCTACTTCCAAGACAAGGAGACCGATGCCAAGAAACTCGTCCCCGAAGGCGTTGTGGGTCGTGTGCCCTACAAAGGCACCCTCAGCGAGATACTCTATCAGATGGTGGGTGGCCTTAAGGCCGGTATGGGTTACACCGGCAGCCGCACCATCGAGGATCTCCAGAAGGCCAAGTTCATCCGCATCACCGCCGCCGGCCGCACCGAGAGCCACCCGCACGACATCGCCATTACCCGTGAGGCCCCAAACTATAGCAGATAAGAGATAAGATTTTAAAGTTAAAAGTTAAGAGTTGATGATGAAGAAGATATTGTTGGCTGCGGCCCTCATTTCAATTTTCAATTTTCATTTTTCAAATTCCCAAGCCCAGAACAATCCTGTGGTGATCGAGATTGGCGGCCGCCAGATTCGTCAACAGGAGTTTATGAAGGATTTCATGCAGTCGGTGGGCAACGGCCTGGTGGCGAAAGAGGCTACCGAGAGCGAAAAACGCAAGGCCCTCGACGAATATGTGGAACTCTATGCCAATTTCCAGGCCAAGTTGCGCGATGCCGTGAGTCGTGGGTTCGACACCTCTGCCGACCTGCGCAACGAGCTGGCACGCTACCGCAAAGATTTGGCTTCGCCCTACCTCATCGATTCGGCCATGCTCAAGAAGATCATGACTGAAGCCTACGAGCGTAACCGCTATGCATTGCACGCGGCGCACATCCTGGTGAAGGTGGGGGAGGATGCCCCTCCCGAGGACACCCTTGCGGCTTACAATCGTGCAATGGAGTTGTATGACCAGGCAATGGCTGGCGAGAATTTCAGCAACCTGATTATCGCTGAGATTTTCCGCCAGAACCCCGAGGCGAAAGTGCAGCCCAACGAAGGCGATTTGAACTACTTCACCTCGTTCGATATGGTTTATCCTTTCGAGAATGCCGCCTATGCCCTCGAGCCGGGTGAGATAAGCAAGCCTGTGCGTACCCGCTACGGCTACCACATCATCAAACTCTACGACAAGGTGGAATTCTACGGGAAGGTGACGCTGCAGCACTATTGGAACCGCAACCGCAATGCCGAGAACGAGGTGTTGCAGGCCTATGAACGCCTGCAGGGAGGCACGCCCTTCGAGATGATAGCCCGTCAGAGCGACGATGCCAGCACAGCCAACTCGGGTGGATACATCTATGACGCTTCCATGCAGCAGCTGCCGCAAGAGTATGTGACTGTCCTCAGCAAACTCAACGAAGGAGAGTTCTCCAAGCCCTTCCTTACCCGCTATGGCTGGCACATCGTCCGTTTGGTGAAGAAGGAGACCATTCCTCCTTTTGAGAAGATGGAGTCGTTCTATCGTCTGCGTATGACACGGGATCCGCGTGGCGAAGCTTCACGCAAGTCGTTTGCTGCCGCCGCCCGCAAGAAATACGGTGTCGTCGACCTCACCACCACCCCTGTACCCACAAAGAAAACAAAGAAAAAGAGCAAGAAACAGCAAGAGGTGAAGATGATGGCTACACTCGACGAGTTGGTGGCCAACCTCAACACCGACGTTTTCACCGCCCGTTGGAATGTGAAAGACTCGGCTTTCCACGACCTTCGCCCGATGGTGAGGGTTCCCGGCAAGGAATACAATGTTCGCGATGTGGCCGCCTTTATTCGCCACACACAGAGGGCAGAGGGTCGCACCTCGCTGAAGTCCTATGCCAGACGCCATTATGACGAGTTCCTCGACAGTGTGAGCATCGCCTATGCCGATAGCCAATTGGAGAAGGAACATCCCGATTTTGCCGATCTCGTGGAGGAATACCGCCGTGGACTGATGATTTTCAACTACAACGAGCAGATGATATGGGTTAAAGCTATCAAAGACAGTGTCGGATTTGCAGACTACTATGCCCGCGAGAGTGCCAAGAAGCGCCTCGACAAGGCCGAGGATTCAATCTATTTTTGGCGTACACGTGCGCGCGTTGCCTATTTCGATGTGGCCGACAGCCGTTGTCTTGATTCTGAGAAAGCCGTTAAAATTCTGCGCAAGGCGATAGACAAGAACCTGTCGTCGTCTGACATGCAGGATGCCCTCCTCAAGAAGGTGAACCGGAAGAAATGCGAGGTGGAGAACCCGGTGACTGCCGGTGTTGAACTGGTGGAACAGACCCGTCAGGACCTGCTTGGCGACGACCAGTGGAAACAGGGTGTCTATGTAGTCCATTCGGGCAAGGGCTACCGCCTGCTCGTGGTACAGGACATCATCGCTCCTTGTCTCAAAGGACAGATGGAGGCTCGTGGATACTACCTCAATGGTTGGCAGAACGAGGTGGAGGAAAAACTCTGCAAGGAGCTCCGCCAGAAATACAGAGTGAATATCAACCACAATGTCGTTGACAAGATTCGTTTTTAGCCTATTGGCATCCATGTTGTTGCTGACGGCCTGCTCACGGGTCGGGGGTGACCATTCGCCTGTGGTGGCCAGTGTCTATAATCGTGAATTGCATCGCAGCGACCTCGAAGGATTGGTGCCCGCCGGGCTCTCGGCCGAGGACAGCACAGCTGTGGTGAAAAACTATGTGGAACAGTGGATTCGGCAGGCTGTTATCCTCGCCAAGGCTGAAAAAAATGTCAAGAACGACTTTGCGCGCGAGTTGCAGGATTATAAGAATAGTCTGTTGGCGTATGCCTATGAACGACAGATTATAGACCAACTGCTCGATACGCTGGTGACCGAAGCGCAGATACGGGAATATTACAATGAGCATCAAAACGAGTTTTTGCTTAAGAGCAGCATCGTCAAGGCGGTATATCTTATTGTCCCCGTCAAGTCGCCTGCCGTGGCCAAAATCAAGAAGATTGTCCTCAAGAAAGATTTCTCCGACAGCGATATCATGGAACTTGAAGAGACGGCTTCACGCAACGGGTTCAACGGCTATTATGATGCCGGCAGCTGGATTCCGTTCGTGACCCTTCAGGCGGCCATCCCTGTCACTGCCTATAACGAGCAGCTCTTCCTTCGCCAACACCGGTCCATAGCCTTTGGCGACGATTCCCTTTTCTATGCAGCCCGTATCCTCGACTACAAAGTTTCTGACGAGATTTCACCCTTGGAAATCCAACGTGACAACATTCGTGTTATTATTCTCAATCACCGTAAAATCGATATCCTCAACAAACTCCAGGCCGACTTGCTGAAAGAGGCCGAAAGGGATGGCGATGTGAAGCGGATGTTGTGATAAATGTAAAGTAATAAGAGTATGAAAATGAAGAAAATATTGTTGGTGATGACCCTCGTGCTGCTTCCTGCAGGAGGTCAACACCTCATGGCCCAAGAAGGTACGCTGATTGACGGCGTAGCCGCCATTGTGGGCAAGAATATTGTCAAATATTCAGATGTTGAACGTTCGTTGGCGCAGATGCGTATGCATTCGGGTGTGACCGACGCGCAAGCCTCGCGTTGTGCCATTTTGGAAAACCTCATCCTCACCCAGTTGCTGGTGCACAAGGGCGAAGTGGACAGTGTTGAGGTGCAGGAAGAACAGGTAAAGCAATATCTTGACTATTACCTCAACAACGACCTCCTGCAGTATGGCTCCAAGGAGGCATTGCGAGAGGCCACGGGATTCACCTACGACGAGTTGAAGGAACAATACGACCACATGATTCGTACTAACCTCCTCAGCCGCAATGTGGAATACCAAATCACCGAGAACGTCAAGGTTACTCCTGCCGAGGTTACCAAGTTCTTCAACGAACTGCCGGCCGACAGCCTTCCCATGATGCCGGAGAAATATGAGATTTCTGAGATAGTCATCCAACCGGTCATCTCCGAAGAGGAGCGCGACCGCGTGCGTACCCAGCTTGCCGAATTGCGCGAGCGTGTGCTCAAAGGCGAGAGTTTTTCGATGCTTGCCACACTCTATTCGCAGGATCCCGGATCGGCTCGCAAAGGTGGAGAACTGGGCTTCTTCCCCCGTGGACAGATGGTGGCCGAATTTGAGTCGGCAGCTTTTGCACTCAAACCTGGCGAGGTGTCTCCCATCATCGAGTCGAAGTTCGGCTTCCATATCATCCAACTTATCGAGCGTCGAGGCAATACCGTCAATGCCCGTCATATCCTTATCATTCCCAAAGTGTCGCCCGAGGAATTGCTCCGAGCCCGTATGACGCTCGACAGCCTTGCCTCCCAAATCCGCGATGGCAAAATCTCCTTCGAGGATGCCGCACGGCAGTATAGCACCGTCGACAATGCCAAGCAAGGCGGCACGGTGACCAACCCCAACGACGGCAGTAACCGCTTCGATGCCGAAACTTTGAAACAGGGCTATTTTGCCGTGGGTATCCCCGGCATGGACGTGGGACAGATTTCACCCGCCACAGCTTTCAAGGACGAGGACAATCATGACGCCTACCGCATCGTGCGCCTCAACCGCAAATACCCTGCCCACAAGGCCAACCTTGTTGACGACTACGACAATATCTATAATGCAGCTCTCGTCACCGCCAAGCAGAAGCACATGCGCGAATGGGCTCGCAAACAAGCCAAGAGCACCTATATCCGTTTGGCTGACGAGTTCAAGGGCTGCACTTTCGAAAACCTCGGTTTGTCTTTCTAAATTCCTTAAAACCATGAGCGACAAAGAACAACTCGACCTTCTGGTTCAAAAATATACAGCACTCCGCTCCGAAATGGGTAAAGTCATCGTCGGTCAGCATGAGGCTGTCGACTCGCTGCTGCTGGCTCTTTTCACGGGAGGGCACTGTCTCCTTTTAGGCGTTCCTGGTTTGGCCAAAACTCTTATGGTGAACACTTTGGCGCAAACTTTGGGCCTTTCTTTCAACCGCATCCAGTTCACTCCCGACCTTATGCCTTCCGACATCACCGGGAGCGAAATCCTCGACCGTGAGCGCAACTTCAAGTTTATCCAGGGGCCGCTTTTTGCCTCCATCGTCCTGGCTGACGAAATCAACCGCACTCCACCGAAGACCCAGGCCGCTCTCCTCGAGGCAATGCAGGAAAAGAGAGTCACTGTCGGCGGCACCTCCTATTCGCTCCCGCAGCCTTTCTTCGTCCTTGCCACACAGAACCCCATCGAGCAGGAAGGTACCTACCCCTTGCCCGAGGCTCAGCTCGACCGCTTCATGTTCAACGTCCGCCTCGACTATCCTTCCTTCGAGGAAGAAATGCAGATAGTGAAACAAACCACGGTCAGCCAGACCACCACCGTCCAGAAAATTCTCAACGCCGAGGAAATCCTTGCCTTCCAGGAAGTCATTCGCAACATGCCAGTAACTGACAATGTGGTTGAATACGCCGTTCGGTTGGTAAGCAATACCCGTCCGAATGCTCATGCAATCAAGCAGTCTGACGATCAGTCGATTTCCCGTTACATCTCCTGGGGCGCCGGCCCGCGTGCCTCGCAATATCTCATCATGGGTGCCCGTACCCATGCCGCCCTCCATGGCAAATACTCACCCGACAGCGAGGATGTCCGTGCTGTGGCCTTCAACGTGTTGCGTCACCGCATCGTACGCAACTATTACGCCGAGGCCGAGGGTATCACCACAGACCAAATCATCAACGAATTACTAAAATAAGAATATAGGATTATGAAAGTGATCAATGGTCATAGGTCAGTGATCGGTAGGTTGTGCAAGTTCTTATGCGTCAGCCTGATTTTCAATTTCCAATTCTCTGTTTTCAAACCCCTCTCCGCTCAGTCGGGGCTCTATGTGCCGTCGGCCAAACCTGTGAAAAACATGCAGAAAGCACTCACCAACCCTGAGACGTTCTATCTGCTGCTTGCCTACCAGGGCACCGACTCGACCTATTCCGTCTCCGACCTCGACCTCCTTGATTCTGCCTACCGCATCGCCTTCGATGTCGAAAATCCCAACCTCTACACCATGACCATTGAAAGCTATGGCAACGATAGCGAACCCTTGGGCCTCAAGCGCGTCGACGGCGTGCGTCGCTACTTTGCCATGCGCTCCCGCGCTCCGTTCCCCATCCGCTACGCCCGCAATCCCATCCATTGCTCCTGCCACGGCGACAGCGTCGAGACCCTCCGCTTCGAAGTGCCTGCCACCATGGCTGTCTACGATTGCGCACAGCTCCCTGAGTCGCGCCTGCTGCTCAATAAGAGCATCAGCCTCCGCAACACCGTCCTTGTCACCTTCCACAACGACCCCGACGAGTGTGTAGGCTCCGCCCGCGGATGCTACATGCCCGCCTCCGACAGCCTCGTACGCGGCTACTATGCACAGCTTTATCTCGCCAAAGGTTCGGTCTATGCCATCGACAATACTAAGGACTCCTGCCCCGGAGGCTTGGAAATCAAGGTCGAGGACCATCTTGACTACAAATCCGCCGTCGAACGCTACAACCTCATACCCCACCCGAAACACATTCTCGTCCAAGCCGGCTATATTGTCCTCAAAAGCAACTATGGCCGTCAACCCGACGAGTGCGAGGTTGAACAGAAAGACTCCATTTTCGTCCGCATTCCCGCCACTCAGGAGCAAATCGATGCCAAACTCAAGTTCTTTGCCAAGGTCAAGTCCTCGCGCGGCATCGAATACAAGGCGCTGCCCACTCGCAAAATGCCCGGCAAGGGCGAACTCATGCTCCAGGCACCCATCAGTGTCGACCAATTCGACACCATCTATCTCGGCAAACGAATCTCCGAGAAGGAATTGAAGGACTACTTCTATGAAGTCGACTCGCCTACCGAAGCCGCCGCATTCGCCGTTGGGCGCCGTTTCTACGTGGCCTACAACGTTGGCAAGCGTGGCCAATATGAGCTCAAGAAAGCTCTCCGCGCACTCTTCCGCATTGTCCCCGAGCAGGAAGAAGACCTTCAGAAACCCGTTGAACGCAAAGAGCTCAAAGGTGAAGAAATCGGCGAATAGCACCACTGCAATCCCCTCAAACATATTTAATACATCAAATCCATCAAACAAATGGCTTATCTTCAAACCGATGTGACCAAGGTCACTACACGTGTTCTCCAGAATATGAAAATCCATGGCGAGAAAATCGCCATGCTCACGGCCTACGACTACTCCATGGCCTCGCTCCTCGAGAGTGCCAAAATCGACGTCGTCCTTGTCGGCGACTCCGCCGCCAATGTCATGGAAGGCCACAAAACCACCCTACCCATCACCCTCGACGAAATGATAACCTACGCCGCCTCCGTCGTCCGCGCCATGAAGCGTGCACTTGTTGTCGTCGATATGCCTTTCGGCACCTATCAGGGCAACTCCAAGCAAGCCCTTGCCTCCGCCATCCGTATCATGAAGGAAACCGGCGCCGACGCTATCAAGATGGAAGGCGGCGAGGAAATCCTTGAGAGCGTGCAGCGCATCCTTTCGGCCGGCATCCCCATCATGGGCCATTTGGGACTCACACCGCAGAGCATCAACAAGTTTGGAACCTATGCGGTCCGTGCCACCGAGCAGGAAGAAGCCGACCAGGTGAAGAAAGACGCCCTCATTCTCCAGGAAGCCGGATGCTTCGCCCTCGTCCTTGAAAAAATCCCCGCCAAACTGGCCGCCGAAGTCACTTCCGAACTCAAAATCCCCACCATTGGCATCGGCGCCGGTGCCGACACCGACGGACAGGTGCTCGTCCTCCAGGACATGCTCGGCATCACCCAGCAGTTCAAGCCCCGCTTCCTCCGCACCTATGGCACCTTCGGCGAGGATATCTCCAACGCCATCCGCCACTACATCTCCGACGTCAAATCTGGCAGCTTCCCCAACGAAAAAGAACAATACTGATTCACAATCAGCTTTTTACGCCCACTCTTCGCAGTGGGCTTTTTTTTTGTTTTTACCACCGAAAAAGTCAGTTTCTAACTGCTTGATACTTAGTACCAACTCCGTATCAAGTCCGACTCAACTCCGACCCAACTCCGACCCATGTCCGACCAGAGTCGGACATGATACGGAGATGATACGGAGAAGGTACGGTGTCGGCACGAGGAAAGAGGCAGGAAGGTTGCTGGAGAATACAAAAAAAAGAGGCTCCGATGGGGAGCCTCTATAGGAACGGAAGTGGGGAGTTATTTCACCACCTCGGTCTCGACAAATTCCTCTTTGTCCTCGAGTGCTTTTTTGGCGGCTTCGAAGTAGTCCTCGACCCGATTTAGCCCCGCGAGGGCTGTAAAGCTGGCGATGCCTATGCCGATGAAAGCGATGCCGAAGAGGATGCTGAGAGTGGCGGCCGTGAGTTCGGGAACGAAGATGCTCCACGCACCGAAAGCAATGACTGCCAATCCGAGCAGTAGAATGAGCCACCATCCTTTGGCGCCGGCGCGGCGGTATTTAATGGTGTTGAGAGTGAAGTCGATGCCTTCGAAAAGGATGAAGGCACCAAGCAGGATGGCGATGATTTCGGGGTGAATCATGATGAGAATGCCCAGAATTACCATCAGCACCGAGGCCGAGAGACGCATGGTCTCGAGGCTGCGGGCGGCGCTCTTGTATTCGAGGACGAAGAACACCGTGCCGGTGATGATGATGACCACGCCTACCATCTTGGCGAAGAATTCCATTGTCGCCATCGGAGCGCAGAAGCAGAGGATGCCGAGTGCAACGAAGACAATGCCGCGGACGATGAGGCTTATTTTGCTACTTTTGAACATGGGTCAATCTTTATTTTTCGTTGGGTTTGGTGGTGGTCTTGGCAGCAGCGGTGGGCGTGGCGAGACTGGCGCGCATGTCGGTGTCGGCCTGGATGTTCTTCATGCGGTAGTAGTCCATGATGCCGAGGTTGCCGTTGCGGAAGGCTTCGGCCATGGCCAGCGGCACTTCGGCCTCGGCCATGATGACTTTGGCGCGGGCTTCCTGCGCCTTGGCTTTCATCTCCTGCTCGCTGGCAACGGCCATGGCGCGACGCTCCTCGGCTTTGGCCTGGGCGATGTTCTTGTCGGCATTGGCCTGATCCATTTGCAGCTGGGCACCGATGTTTTTACCCACATCGATGTCGGCAATGTCGATGGAGAGAATTTCGAAGGCTGTGCCGCTGTCGAGGCCCTTGGTGAGGACGAGTTTGGAGATGCTGTCGGGGTTCTCGAGCACTTGTTTGTGGCTCTGGGCTGAGCCGATGGAGGTGACGATACCTTCGCCGACACGGGCAAGGATGGTTTCCTCACCGGCACCGCCGACGAGCTGTTTGATATTGGTGCGCACGGTGACGCGGGCTTTGGCGATGAGCTGGATGCCGTCTTTGGCCACAGCGGCCACGGGGGGTGTGTCGATGACCTTGGGGTTGACCGAGGTCTGCACAGCCTTCAGCACGTCGCGACCGGCGAGGTCGATGGCCGTGGCGGTCTTGAAGTCGAGGTTCATGTTGGCTTTGTCGGCGCTGATGAGGGCGTTGACAACAGAGTTGACATGGCCTCCAGCAAGGTAGTGGGCTTCAAGATCGTTCTGTTGAATCTTCAGGCCTGCCTTCGAGGCGGAAATCATGTTGTTCACAATCACCGTGGGCGGCACCTTGCGGAAACGCATGAAGACGAGTTGCACCAGCGAGGTGTGGACTCCCGAAATGATGGCCTGGAACCAGATTCCGACGGGAACCAAATAGATAAGGATGAAGAATGCGATGACGCATACTCCGATGATGATCATTGTACCTAATTCCATAATGTTTTATTTTTTTATTGTTATACTCAATCGTAGATTCTCAATTTTCAAACCGGGTGTCGTTGGTCTCCACCACGTCGATGCGGTAGCCTTCGATTGCCACCACCTCGATGGGGAGGTCGGGGTCGATGAATTTGTTGACAGCATGGACCTCTACAGTCTTGCCGTCGATGAGGGCTTTGCCCGTGGGAGCGAGGCGCGAGATGGTGGTGCCATGGGCGCCCACCTTGACGCTCTCCTCGAGCTGGTTGACCTTGCTGGCCGACTCCTCGTTGAGGCTGAATCGCTTCCATGTCTTGGCTTTCATGAACCACCACAGCATCAGGGCCAGCAACACTACGGCGCAGAGCAGGATGATGGTGCCTGTATAGGTGCCGAAGACTTTGAAACTTTGCCATACGCCGATGGCTATCATGCCGGCGCCGATGCAACCGGCCACGCCGCCCGGCAGGGCGACCACTTCGAGCGCCAGCAGCACGACGCCCATAATGAGTAGGATGATTAATAGTGTAGGTGTCATAATTGTTTTTAGTTTTCTATGATTTCTGTTGTCAGCTGTTTGTTGAGCAGTGCGGTGTGCATGGGGAGAAGTTCGTAGTGGGCACCGTGTTTGACGGTGCATTTGCCATGGCAATGGACAAGGATGGCACACTGCTCGGCCTGCTCGGTAGTGTGGCGGCAGATGTCGACGAGGGCTTTGATGACATAGTCGAAGGTGTGGACATCATCGTTGTAGAGCACCAACCGGCAGCCGTTGTCTTCCATCACGGCGGCCTCGTCGTCGGCCTGTGGGCTTACATATGGTTTGTTCTCTTCCAATTTTAAACTCTTTATTTTTCATTCAGCAATGCTACGGCTTGTGCCGAGATACCTTCCTCACGGCCCTCGAAGCCGAGGTGTTCGGTGGTGGTGGCTTTCACCGAGACACTGTCAACGTCGATGCCCAATGCATCGGCAATGTTCTGCCGCATTTGCGGGATATGCGCGGCCATCTTGGGTCGTTGGGCCACGATGGTGCTGTCGATGTTGCACACTGAGTAGCCGTGTTCTTTCAGCAGCCGTCCCACATGAGCGAGGAGTTTAATGCTCGAAATGCCTTTGTACTGAGGGTCGGTGTCGGGAAAGTGTTTGCCGATGTCGCCCAAGGCGGTGGCACCCAGCAGGGCGTCGCAGATGGCATGCAGCAGCACATCGGCATCGGAATGTCCCAACAACCCGTGGGTGTGGGCTATCTTCACGCCGCCCATCCATAAGTCCAGCCCTTCCTCGAGCCGGTGTACGTCATATCCTGTCCCTATTCTCATCAGTCTGGTTGGTTTGCTCCGACATTGGTGGTGGGCTTCAGGTCGAGGCCGATGGATACACGGATGGTGTTGGCCAGCGAGTTGGTCGAGATGGTGGTGGTGGGGATGAGGTAGGAGAAATCGCCGGAGAAGTAGTTGTAGCGGATGCCGACGCCGACGGTGGCGTATTGGCGGCCGCCCTTGTTGGCATGCTCGTAGAAGTAGCCGGCGCGGGCCACAAAGGTCTCGGAATACCAATATTCGGCACCGGCCGAGATTTGGATTTCCTGCAGCTCCTCGGTCAGTCCGCCGGGGGCGTCGGTGAACGACTTGAAAGCGCCCTCGATGACGCCCATGCTGTTGTAGTTGCTCCAGGCTCCGGTAGAGTCGTTGCGCAGCGGCGGGGTGGGAACCAACAATTTGTTGAGGTCGAGCATGATGGAAATCTTGTTGTAATCGTCAATCTTGTTGGTGTAGCGTCCACCGACACGCAGATTGGCGGGCAGGAACTCCTTGTCGTTGTCATCTTCGCTGTACGACAGTTTGGCACCGAGGTTCGAGATGAAAGCACCGAGGGCGAAATCCTGGGTCTTGTCGATGCTCTGCTGGTAGTAGAGTCCGATGTCGGCGGCCAGCGAGTTGGCTGCCTTCGTCGAGGTGTTGCCGCTTCCGTCGCTCACAGTCTGTCCGTTGGTGAGGTCGGAACGCAGATAGCGCCCTGTGGCACCGAGCGACAGGTTGTCGTTGAGTTTCAAGGCATAGGTGGCATCAATGGCGAACTCGTTGGGGTGGAGAGTCATTATCTTGTTGCCTTCGACATCGGTGTTGTCGATGTCGCCAAGGGTGAAGTAAGTAAGGCTGGCGGCGGCGGTGCTACGGTCGTTGATGCGGTAGTAGCCGGCGATGTAAAAGAGGTTCATGTCGCCCACTTTCAATTTGCGCAGCCAAGGAGTATAGGTGGTGTAGGCACCTGCGGTGCCATCGATGAAGGCGAATTTGGCGTTGTTCCAGTGAGCCGAATAGGCATCGGGGGTCGTGGCGACACCCACGTCGCCCAGGGCACTCGAGATGGCGTCGGGGGCAATCATGATGATGGGCATACCGGTTGAGATGTAGTTTTTCGATTGGCCGGTCTCTGAATACTGTGCGCTTAGCGTGCTGCCCATAACTACGAGTAAAGTCAGGAATGTCAGTTTTTTCATCTATTCAAAATCTATCGTTTCTTTCAATTTTATCCTCACTATAACGAGGATTTGTTTCTTTTATTGTTCAACGGACAATACATTTCGTCACCACCTGGTGAGTCTCGCCTTCGCTGTCGGTCATCACCATGCGGGCCAGATAGAGCCCCGGGGGAACCGTGCCGACATTCCACACCACAGGCCCCACCATGTAGCCCATGGACGAAACGGTGGGCGTGAAGCTGTAGACCATGCTGCCTTGCGAGTTGTAGATTTGCAACTCGGCGCTGGCTATGGAAGCGGGACTGTTCACCCGCAGTTCGAATCGGGCCTGTTCTGTGGCGGGATTGGGCAGGCAACTCAGTTCCGAGAAGGCCAGTGTGTCCTCGCCGCGTACCACGAAGGGTAGGGTTGCGCTTGTCGACAGGCCGTAGATGTTCCATGCTTTCACGGTGATGGTGTGACGGCCGGGAGCGACATCCTTCAGTGTGTAGGACACACTGCCCCGGCGACTGTCGCTGATGTCTTGCTGGTAGAGGTCGTTGAGGACTAACAGACTGTTGGGATTGTCGTCAATTACTGCCGTGATATCATGTCCCAAGCCGGTGCCGACATTGATGCCTGCCGAGTCGGAGAGGTGAGCCAGCAGAGTGGGCGAGGAGCCTGTCAGGCCACCCGCGCGGAAGTTGGTGTCGCCAATGAAGAGGGTGACCGACGGGGGAGTCATGTTCTCGATTTCCACGTCGCTCATGCCACCCAGCTTCAGCCGCAGGAAACTGCCTGTTGCATGGTCGGTCGCGTCCGACTTGGCGTAGTGGCTCAGTTTGGCATAGGCATATTCATAGGGTACGTCCCTCGGCACGATGAACGAGTATTCGAAACGGCCGCCCACCACAGGGTGGCTGCCTTTGTAGAGCACGCTTTTCTGCTGCCAGAAAGAGAGTTGGCTGCCGGGATTGTCGTTGGCCAAGGTGGTGGCGCGCATCTCGCGGTCGAAGACGATGGGATAGAGCGTGCCGTCGAAGTCGTCGACGAGGTTGCCTGCCGTGTCTTGAATCTCACCCTGGACGGTGACGCGCGACAGCACGTCGGCGGTCACATCGGAAGTGTCGCTCACGGGCTCGGCGTTGATATGGGTTACCTTCACACGGTTGAGTGGCTGGCTGAGGCGCAGCGCGGGGTCACCCAGCAGTCCGATACTCATGGACACCGGGGTGCGGTTCTTGGCCATGCGCAGGGCGTCGCCAACGGTGTTCCCCGGTTGGAGGGCATTGAGCACCACGTCCTTGTTGAAGCGCTCAATGTGGCTGATGGGACGGGAGGCGCTGATGACTCCTATCATCGCCGACGGGGCAAGAATACATATCTCGGCGCCGCATTGTTCGTCGACCAGGTCGAAACGGCCGTAGGAACAGGTGCTCGTCACGAAGAAGGGGAGACGGTCGCCGTTGTTGAAAGCGGTGATCTGAGCGGGCTCAAGGTAGCGTTCGGTGCCTATGTAGGCCGTCGAGCCGTGGCCTATGTAGTTGAGCAGCAGGCAGCCGTACTCGATGCGCTGACGCAGGGCGTTGTTGAGGTCGGGATAGTAGGAACCTATGGCACCGCTTTCCTGATGGTAGGAGTCGGCGTAGAAGCGGTCGATGTTGATGTGGGGCATAGCGCTCTTGAGACTTGTGGCTATGACCTCGGAGGAATGGGCGAAGGCGGTGTCGCCGCTGCGGCCGGGGTCGGCATCGTCGGCCAGCAGGGCCACATAGTTGCGCCAGTCGCCACGGGTGCTTTCGTCGACGAGGTCGCGGCGGGTCATGTAGTGCTCAATCTTGTCCACCAAGAGGGTGGCTTCGGCGGTATCCTTGGCGGGCAGGCGTCCCACGCTGGCATCGAGGAACTCCGATGCCGAGCCGTGGCTTGCGGGAGCCAGATAGCCCATCATGTCGTCGCTGGCATAGGAGCCTCCCTCTTCGTCGAACGAGTAGAGGGTCTCGAAGGTTACCACCGTGGCAGCCGAGGCACCCGAAGTGGCGCCGCTCTGGCTGTCGAGCAGGTGGCGGTTGTCGTATGTGCCTTTGCCGAAAAGCAGCAGGTAGAGTGGCGGACGGGCGATGTGGTTCCCGCGGAGGTCGCGTAGCAGGGCGCGGATGGCCATGGGGTCCTGCTTGCCCGAAGAGTATTCGTTGTACACCTGTTCGTCGGTGACCACCAGTGTCTTCATGCCGTCGAAAAGTTCGTGCAGTGTGGCCAGGCGTTGTGCTTGTGAGAGGAGATTCTTGTGGGTCACCACCACCAGGTCGGCTGTGTCGGCCCCATGGAGGTCTTGGTTGTCAATTTCTTCGATGTTGGTGGGTGAGAGGAAAGAATATTCGTCGAAAGCCACATAAAGCCGAGGCCCGGGAGTGGTGTCGGTCCATGCGTTGGCGTTCACGGCCATCTCTCGTTCGTTGCCCACGGAGGTCACTTCCCACACACGGTTCGAGCCGATGCCTGTCATCACAAAACGCGCTGTGCTCCCCAGGTGGCGGTCGTTGCGCACCAGCATCTGGCCTCCATTGTAGGTCAGGGCACCGCGGGCGCAAAGTTCAATATAGTCGAGGTAGCCCATGCCCGCATTGTCAGAAGGATTGAAATTCAGTGTGAAGGAGTAGCTGCTGGCGTTTGTCCCGAGAACTTCGTTGGCGGAATAGTAGGGCGACTGGTCGGAAGTGTAGTCGGTGCGGTCGAAGCCGGTAGTGCGCAGGCGGAAGGTGGCGTTGGCGGTCGAGGTGCTGGCCACGGCATAGCGCAACTTCACCTCCCGGATGCCCGTTCCGGGAAGCCTCACCTCGAAGGTGCGTTGCGACTGGGCGGTGCTCAGCTTCTCTCCCATCCAGAGCTGTCCGGTGCGATAGATGTTGTTCAGGTCGTTCTCATGGTGGGCCACCACAGTGTGGTCCATCATCGTGGTGTCGGCGTCGATGGTGGGAGCCGTGGCGATGCGCACGGTACGCGGGGCGTTGATGGTCAGGTAGTAGCAGTTTTCGTTGGCATAGGCATGGTGGCTGTAGACCCATCGTTTCAGCTCCGTGTCGTAGCTCCACCCCTCGGCACCCTCGCCGAAGAAAAGCAGCTCGTCGTCGCTGCCGAAGAAGCCGTCGCCGTTACGGTCGACAACGTCGATACACAGTGGATGCATGTCGGTGGTGGGGGTGATGCTGTTGTTTGTCGACAGCATGGCGCCGCTGCGGCCGTAGACTCCCAGGCTGTCGACGGCGACGCCTTGCAGCGCCGCTATGTCGCGCGTGGTGATGCTGTATACACCCTCCTCCTGCACGCTCAGTTTCCACCATCGGCCGCTGCTCAGCACCGAGTGGTTCTGCGCCGCCGCTCCCCAGCATACGAGCATCACCGCCATTATGAAATATGTCTTTTTGTATGTCATCTATTAACTCTTAACTCCAATTAATTATCCAATAACGCCCTTTTTTTATTTTTATTGTATACAATATAATAATAATTGCTACAAAAAACGTGCCACCGCCCTATCATCTACCTATCATCTCCTACCGTGGTGGGAGATGGTACGGAGATGGTAGGGAGATGGGTGGGAGTTGGTAGGGAGTTGGTGCTTAGTATCAGGCAGTTGCAATGGGCCGATTTGGGGCGTTTTTTTCATGTTTTGCCATTTTTTGAAAAAGTCGTATTTTTGCAGTCCTGAATTTTAGTTGGAACCGACGTGGATATCACATTGTCAGGACATTATACCTATAGTCGGATTGCCAGGTCCGTGTTGCCGAGCATCGCCATGGTGCTCGTCACGTCGGTTTATTCCATTGTCGACGGATTCTTCGTGGCCAACTTCGCCGGCAAGTCGGGCTTTGCCGCTATCAACCTGACGTTTCCCGTCATCATGATGATTGGGTCGCTGGGGTTGATGATTGGCTCCGGCGGAGGCGCCCTGACCTCCAAGCTGAAAGGGGAGGGCTATCCCCAGAAGGCCAACCGGGTGTTCTCGATGCTGGTGTGGTTTGGTCTGGCGTTGGGGGCTGTCCTGGGGGTGGTGCTGGCGGTTTTTGCTCCGGATGTGTCGCGCTGGCTTGGGGCCGACGAGGCCATGATGGATGAGTGCGTCGTCTATATACGACTGAATATGATAGGGATGCCGGGATTCGTGCTGCAGTGCGCCTTCCAGTCGTTCTACATGGCCGCCGAACGGCCGCAGCTGGGGACGGTGATGAGCATTGCCGCAGGGGTGACCAATATTGTCCTCGACGCGCTTCTGGTGTGGGGCTTGGGCATGGGCGTGGCGGGTGCTGCCATAGCCACTTCGGCGGGATGTCTGGTGGGAGGGTTGTTCCCGCTCTACTATTTCGCCTCGCGACATAACCGCGGCTCGCTGTGCCTGGTGCGCACCCGGATGCTGTGGCCCTATGTGGGCAAGGCCTGCTCGAATGGAATGTCTGAGTATGTGGCCAATATCGCGATGAATATCGTAACCATCTGCTACAACCTGCAGCTCATGCGTCACCTTGGCGAGGACGGTGTGGCGGCTTATGGCGTGCTGATGTACATCGCTTTCATCTTAGTAGCGGTGTTCATCGGCTATAATATTGGCATTACGCCTGTTATAGGCTATCACTATGGAGCCCGCGATATCGCGGAGCAACGGTCGCTGTTGCGCAAATCTTTGGTGCTCATTGCTGTGGCCGGAGTGCTGATGACGGCGGTGGCCGAGGTGTTCGCCCGGCCCTTGTCGCGCATCTTCGTGGGTTATGATGAAGGACTCACTGAGTTGACAGTCTATGCTATGCGACTCTATTTCCCGGCCATGCTCCTCTGTGGGTGGAACATGTTCACCTCGGCACTTTTCACCGGATTGAACAATGGGGTTGTCAGTGCCGTGGCGGCTTTTGCGCGCACGCTCGGCTTCGAGTTGGCTTGTGTGTGGCTTCTGCCGATGCTGCTGGGTATTAATGGAATATGGGCGTCGTGGGGCATCGCCGAGTTGTTGTCGCTTTTCCTCTGCAATTTCCTCGTGTCGCGCTATGCTCCGCAACTGGTGAAAAAAAATTTCAGGGTCGTACAATAATATTTGAATATTGGTGTTATTATGTCGCAATTGGCCCCGTAGTTCAGCTGAATAGAACGTCGGATTCCGGTTCCGAAAGTCGTGGGTTTGAATCCCGCCGGGGTCACCAAGGAGAGTTTAGGGTTTAAAGTTCAGGGTTTAGAGTGAAGAAATTTTCCCATCCTTTTATGCAATTATTGGTGCTGGCGATGCTGTCGCTGGTGCTGATGGTGTTGGCTACCGTTGCAGGTGTGGCGCTGGGATTGGCCGGCGGCAGCGAGGCGGGCAGTCGCGGCGTGTTTATTCTGTGGAATGCTTTCACCCAGATAGTTGTGTTTGGGCTGCCTCCGGTCGCTGTTGCCCTGATGTATCGCCGCGGGGAGGAGCGCGAATGGCTGCGGCTCGACTTCTCGGGCCGCCGGTGGCTGTTGGCGTTGTCGGGCGTGGTGGTGCTGATGCTCTTGGTGCCGCTTACCGACTGGCTCGCGGTATGGAACGACGGCTGGCACTTCTCTGGAGCTTGGGAAAACGTTGAACGCGAGATGCGTAGGATAGGGGAGGAGTCGCAGGCGCTGGTTGCGTCCATCCTGCGCGAGTGCCATCCTCTGTTGTCGCTGCTGTGTGTGGCGCTGGTGCCGGCGTTGTGCGAGGAACTCTTCTTCCGCGCCGGTATACAGAACCTGCTGCAACGGTGGTTCAAGAATGTCCATGTGGCCGTGTGGGTCACGGCAGCGGTGTTCAGTCTGGTGCACGGCGAGGTGTTCGCCTTCCTGCCTCGTTTCTTGCTGGGTGGCCTGCTGGGCTATCTCTATGTGGGCGGCGGCTCGTTGATAGTCAATGTGTTGGCTCATTTTTTCAACAATGCCATGGTGGTCTTCTTCTTCTGGCTTGCCACCCCCGACTCCGGTATCGACCCCACCGCCCCCCTCGCCCTCGACTGGACCGTCTCTCTCGCCTGTTCGGCAGCTGCCGTTCTGCTGTTCTGGGTGACATTCGGTAAAGGGTTAAAAACAAGCAGATAGAACTCTCGAAAAAGATATTTTCGGGTGTTTGTTACAAGAAGTGGATGAAAATATTTCAAAAATTTATATTACAGAAAAACAGGCGTTTGGGTGGTGTTTAAATGTTAAAATAAGTGGTAGGAGAAAAAAATTATTCGCTGATTGAAAAAAAAGTAGTATTTTTGCACTCCGATTTTGGTTGAAAAACAGTCAAGTAAATATTAACAAAAAAATAAATAGTAAAATGACAAAGGCAGAAATCGTAGCTGAAATAGCTCAGAAAACCGGTATCGAGAAAGTTGCCATCCAGGCCACTGTCGAGGAGTTTATGACCGTGATCAAAGAAAGCCTCGCCGACGGCGAAAACGTGTACCTGCGTGGCTTCGGCAGCTTCATCGTGAAGAAACGCGCTGAGAAGACTGGCCGCAACATCAGCAAGAACACCACCATTATCATTCCCGCTCACAACATCCCCGCTTTCAAGCCCGCCAAGACTTTCATGCAGGATGTGAAAAAGAAAGTTAAATAAGTTAAAGTTTCATAGAAATGCCTAACGGAAAAAAACACAAACGCCACAAAATGTCTACGCACAAGCGTAAAAAACGCCTGCGCAAGAATAGACATAAGAAGAAATAAGGATTGACTTCCTCTGTAGGAGTCGCTATTTCTTCCGATTTATCTAAAACAAATTACACACTTTCCCTTTGGGGAGAGTATGTAATTTGTTTTTTTATGATTAAGGATTTTTGACCTTTTTAATGGATAAAGAATTAGTAATAACATCGAATGCTGAAGGAGTGCAGATAGCCCTGCTGGAGGACAAGCGCCTGGTGGAACTCCACAAGGAGATGTCGACAGGACAGTTTGTCGTGGGCGACATTTTCTTCGGCAAGGTGAAGAAAATCATGCAGGGACTCAATGCCGCTTTCGTCGATCTCGGGGGCGACAAGGAGGGTTTCATGCACTACCTCGACTTGGGTCCCGACTACGGCTCGGTGGACAAATACCTCCGCCTTGCCATGAACGGCGACCGCAATGCAGTCACTCTTGAAAACTTCAAGATAGAACCCATCCTTGAGAAGGTGGGCAACATGGGCGACGTGCTCAAAGTGGGTCAGCCGGTGCTGATGCAGGTCACCAAGGAACCCATCTCCACCAAAGGACCCAAGGTGACGGGTGACATCTCCATCGCCGGCCGCTACCTGGTACTCACCCCTTTCTGTAATAAAGTCTCCATCTCGCAGAAAATCAAAAAGAATGAGGAACGCAACCGTCTGCGCCGGCTGATGCAGAGCATACGCCCGCAGAACTTTGGCGTAATTGTCCGTACTGTGGCAGAAGGCCGCACTGTGGCCGAGCTCGACGCCGACCTGCGCAGCCTCATGGATGCCTGGGGCAAGATGACAGAGAAGCTGAAACGTGTCAACGCCCCTGCCAAGGTCCACGCCGAACTCAGCACCACCACGGCATTGCTGCGCGACGTGCTGACCGACGACTTCGCTACCATCTATGTCGACAATCTCGACCTTTACAACGATGTGCGCCAGTTCCTCAAGGGCATAGAGCCAGGCAAGGAGGACATTGTGAAGCACTACAAGATGGAGACGCCCATTTTCGAGCAGTTCGGCATCTCGCGCGACATCCGCCGCGCTTTCGGGAAGATTGTCACCATCCGCTCGGGCGTTTACCTCTATATTGAGCACACGGAGGCCATGCATGTCATCGATGTCAACAGCGGCAACCACATAAAGGCCGGCACAGGTCAGGAAGATACCGCCCTGCAGGTCAATATTGAGAGCGCCAAGGAAATCGCCCGCCAGCTGAGACTCAGGGATATGGGAGGTATTGTCATTGTCGACTTTGTGGACATGAACAAGGCTGAGAACCGCAAGAAACTCTTCGACGTGATGACCGAGGAGATGAAGCGCGACAAGGCTCGCCATACGATATTGCCGCTCAGCAAGTTCGGACTTATGCAGATTACGCGCCAGAGGGTGCGTCCTGCTATGGAGGTCGACGTGCAAGAGAAATGCCCCTTCTGCGACGGCACGGGCACCATCAAGTCGAGCCTTGTTGTGGTAGACGAGATTGAATCGAGCCTCAAATACCTTCTCACTTCGTCAAACGAGAAGAAACTGACGCTTGTCATGCATCCTTATGTCCATGCCTATCTCACCAAAGGATGGTTCAAGAGCATCAAATCACAGTGGTGCCGCAAGTATCATGTGAAGTTGACAATGAAAGCTTCGGAGAAGTACAGTTTGTTGGATTTCAAATTTTTCCATTGCAATGGCGATGAAATTCAGATGTAATAGAAAAAGAGGAGACGCGGTTGTGGAAATGCCGAAGATGGCAGGACGGATGCATGCTTTGTGGTGTTGTCTGGCGTTCCTTGTGCTTATAGCACTCCCGGCACTCCCTGTCGCCGCACAGACCCGTGGTATCGATGTGTCTAAATTCCAAGGAAAAATCAACTGGACCAAGGTGGCTAAGGACAAAACCATCAAGTTTGTCTATGTCAAGGCTACGGAAGGCACCTCTATCCGTGACCCCTACTACAAGACCAATATCGCCAAGGCCAGGAAGGCAGGGCTGCTGGTGGGCAGTTACCATCTCTATAGCAGCAAAACCACAGCCTACCAACAGATGGCCAACTTCAAGAGTATGGTGAACAAAAAGGAACAGGACCTCGTGCCGGTGCTTGACATAGAGGGTCACCATAGCGGCCGCCTTTACATGGAGCGTGTTGACAAATTGTTGGAACTCATGGAGAAGGAATATGGGGTGAAGCCTATGATATACACTTCCGAGAAGGTTTATAAACTGCATTTTTCGGGTAAGAAATATCGCAAATACCACATATTCATCGCCAACTACCGCCGCACGCCGTCGGTACGTTACACTTTGTGGCAGTTCACGGAGACAGGCCATGTCAGCGGAATCAGTGGCTGCGTAGACATCAGCAAGTTCGATCGCAACCATGGTCTCAGCGATATTCTCCTTCCCAAGAAGAAAAAGAAGGGATCTGACAAGGACACTTCCTCAACTCCAGTTGAATCTGTTGCCGCTCCTGCCGATACCGCTGCCGCCAAAGTCGACAGCACCGCCACAAAATAAGATAACAAATCCAGTATAAGCCCCTGTGTGATTCTTTTCCCGCAGGGGCTTTTTGTGTATATTTGAAGGAGAAAAGGTTCGAAATGCTCAATGAGCAGCCAGCTATGGGCAATCGGTATGAGCATGTAAATCAGTATCAATAGAATTTTTTTATTATAATTGTAAAAAAAGTTGTATCTTTGCAGTCCGAATCGAAGCGTAAATACAATAAACAAAATAAAACAACAACAATGCAGAAAAGTAAAGTAGGACTTGATTTTAACGAAGTTGAGCATGCACGTGATGTGGCCCGCAGGATTGCGGGGCAGGTGCAGGATTTCGTCGAAGATTACACTACGGTGGCAGTGGAACGTACGTTGTGCCGTTTCTTGGCCATCGACGGTATCGACGAAAACGAGGTGCCCATGCCCAATATCGTGGTGGATCACTTGAAGAGCAACGGTGTTCTTGGCGAGGGTGTGATGTTCTATGTGGGCAATGCTATGGTAGAGACCGGCAAGACTCCGCAGGAGATTGCCGAGGCCATCAGCGCCGGCAAACTGGATATCACCAAGTTGCCTGTTCATGCCAAGGCTGAGATAGACAAGGCTCTCCAGCCTGTCATCAACGCCACCATCGAACGCGTGCGTGGCAACCGCCTGCGCCGTGAAAAATATATCGAGACGATAGGCGAGGGTAGCAAGCCTTACCTCTATATCATTGTCGCTACGGGTAACATCTATGAGGATGTGGTTCAAGCCCAGGCAGGAGCCCGTCAGGGTGCCGACATCATCGCTGTGATTCGCACTACGGGTCAGTCGCTGCTCGACTATGTGCCTTATGGCGCCACCACCGAAGGTTTCGGCGGCACCGTGGCCACCCAGGAGAATTTCCGCATCATGCGCAAGGCACTTGACGAGGTGGGCGAGGAGGTTGGCCGCTACATCCGCCTCTGCAACTATTGCTCGGGCCTCTGCATGCCGGAGATTGCCGCCATGGGAGCCCTTGAAGGTCTTGACGTGATGCTGAATGATGCATTGTATGGCATTTTGTTCCGAGACATCAACATGCAACGCACGCTGATTGACCAGTACATGAGCCGCATTATCAACGGCTTTGCCGGCGTTATCATCAACACCGGCGAGGATAATTACCTGACCACCGCCGATGCCTACGAGGAGGCACATACGGTGTTGGCCTCCGACCTTATCAATGAGCAGCTGGCCCTCATGGCCGGTCTGCCCGAGGAGCAGATGGGATTGGGCCACGCCTTTGAGATGGACCCCTCGCTGGAGAATGGCTTCCTCTATGAGTTGGCACAGGCCCAAATGATTCGTGAAATCTTCCCCAAGGCTCCGCTGAAATACATGCCGCCGACCAAGTTCATGACCGGCAATATCTTCCGCGGGCATATCCAGGATGCCTTGTTCAACATCATCGGACAGTGGACACACCAGGGCTTGCAGCTGCTGGGAATGCCCACCGAGGCTATCCACACCCCCTTCATGAGTGACCGCTACCTCTCCATCGAGAATGCCAAGTATATCTTTAACAATATGAAGAATATTGGCGACGAGGTGGAGTTCAAGGAGGGTGGCATCATCAAGAGCCGTGCCCAAGAAGTGCTTCATAACGCCACCCAACTGCTTGAGACCATGGAGAGCGAAGGTCTCTTCACCGCTTTGGAGAAGGGTATCTTTGCCAACGTGAAGCGTCCGAAGACTGGCGGCAAGGGCCTCGACGGCGTGACGTTGAAGGGCGAGCACTATTTTAACCCGTTTGTTGAATTAATGAAAGGAAAGAAATAAAATGAGCGAAGGATTGTATTCGATGGAGGCGAAGGATTACGACAAAACCCTCGACCTCACCAAGATAAAGCCATATGGCGACACGATGAACGACGGCAAGGTGCAGCTGAGTTTCACCCTGCCTGTACCCGCGGGCGCAGAGGCCGAAGAGGCCGCCAAACAGTTGCTCAAGAAGATGGGTTTCGAAAATCCCCTGGTGGTTTACCAGAAGGAACTCACCGAAGGCTTCTGTTTTATGAACTGCTACGGTTCCCTGACTCACACTGTGGACTACACCAGTATCCATGTGCCCAAGGTGGAGAGTACCACCATGGATATGCATGAGTGTGACGAGTATATCCGTGAGCATATCGGTCGCAAGATAGTCATCGTGGGTGCCTCGACGGGTACCGACGCCCACACTGTGGGTATCGACGCTATTATGAACATGAAGGGATATGCCGGTCACTATGGATTGGAACGTTATGACATGATTGACGCTTACAACCTTGGCAGCCAGGTGCCCAACGAGGAGTTCATAGCCAAGGGAATTGAGCTCCATGCCGACGCCCTTATTGTCAGCCAGACCGTCACTCAAAAAGATGTGCATATCAAGAATCTCACCGAACTCGTCGAGATGCTCGAGGCCGAGGGTCTGCGCGACAAGGTGATTCTGATCTGTGGAGGTCCACGAATCAGCCACGAACTGGCCAAGGAACTGGGCTACGATGCCGGTTTTGGCCCCAACACCTTTGCCGACGATGAGGCCTCGTATATCGCTCAGGAAATGGTGGCCCGCGGCTGGAAATAAAACGTCTGCATAACACGCTTAACGAAATAACATAATAAAAAATAATCACAATGGAAAAAGAACAGATTAAACCCTTTATCGCCAAACGCGCTGCCCAAGAGCTGCACGACGGCGATGTCGTCAACCTTGGTATCGGTCTGCCGACCTTGATTCCTAATTTCTTGCCCGAAGGCGTACATGTCGTCCTGCAGAGTGAGAATGGTATGATTGGTATGGGCCCCACCCCTGAAGAGGGGAAGGAGGATCCCTGGTTTATCAACGCCGGCGGTGGATACATCACCCATGTTCCCGGAGCTTCGACTTTTGACAGCGCCACTTCTTTCGGTATCATTCGCGGCGGCCATGTGGACGTGAGCGTCCTCGGTGCCATGCAGGTGGATGAAGAGGGTGACCTCGCCAACTGGATGATTCCTGGCAAAAAGACTCCCGGCATGGGTGGCGCCATGGACCTTTTGGTCGGTGCCAAGAAAGTGATTCTCGCCATGGAACATACCGCCAAAGGCAATCCTAAGATTTTGAAAAAATGCACGTTGCCGCTGACCGCCAAGGGCCAGGTGAACATGATTATTACCGAGATGGGCGTCATGGAAATCACCTCCAAGGGCATTGTGCTGACCGAGATTAACCCCGAGTTCACTGTTGAGCAGGTACAGGCTGCCACAGAGGCCCAGTTGATTATCAGTCCCGACCTGAAACCCATGAATGCTTGAGTGCTTGAATGAGTAAGTGTTTGAGTGGTTTGCAGAGTCAAAATACTCAATCAATCAGGCAATCAAACAATCAAACAAAATATATGATGAAAAAAACAATCATCGCTGCTGTAACGCTGCTGTGCCTTTGCGGCACAGCAGCTGCCCAGCGGCATATCGAGTTCCGTTGGCGCGGAATTTATTTTGTTGGAGATGCATCTTATATGATGAATCTCAACCGCTCCGCCAATGAGAGCGGTATTGCAGACACTGTGTCTGGTTTTATGCCGTCGCTTTCCGGAGGATTCCAATTCCGCAAGGAAGCTGCAGTGGGTTTAGGTTTTGCCTATCTTTCAGACCCCAACGGCGCTTTTACACAGTTGCCCATCTTTGTGGAACTGCGCAGTCATTTCACGCGCGACCGACTGACCCCCTATGCGGTGCTTCAGGTCGGTTATTCGTTGCCTGTCGGTGCCTCGTCGAAGCCCCCTGTGACGAAGATTGATGAAGGAGGTCTCTATCTTGGGATCGAAGCGGGTGGACGCTATGCTCTCAACCGTACCGTGGCTTTGGGTTTGCATGCCAGCTATAAGATGCTCCAGTCGAATGCCGTAATTCGTCACGATCTTTCGAATGCCCCCATGTTGACGGAGACGGTAGTGCTGCACTTGATAGGTGGTGGTTTGTCTATCTATTTAAGTAACAATTGATAGGTGATGAAAAAAGGTCTGCTGCTTTTGGCTGTCTTGACTCTTTGCTATGTCGCTGCAAAAGGCCAGAATGACGATGGGAAACGATTGTCGGCCCGTGCAAATGTGGAAGCATATGAGGACGAAGCAGGCATTGTCAAGTCGGCTTATCGCGATTCTCCCTATTTCATGGAGCTCACGGGTCGATGGAATCAGAAGCAGACCGATAGCTCTACCATCTATTCTCGAGAGATAGAGGTTGAGAAATTCTGGAAAGATTATCAGGTGTCTTTCAACGTAAGGTGCGGATACGCCTGTCGAGTGATGCTCAACGGCAAGTTTGTGGGCTATGGCGGCGATTCACGCCATTGGAACGAGTTTGCTCTCAACGATTTCCTGAAATATGGAAAGAAAAATACTTTGTCTGTTGAAACACTGAATCATCCGCGCGAGGCATTGCTGGAGAGTGGCGATCAAATGGTGGGGCTCAACGGCGAGCCCTATTTGTTGTTCAAAGGAGACCCCAATGTGGCTGACCTTGCGCTGACGGCTGACTATGATCCATTGACGAAATCTGGCACACTGACAATTGACGTCAGTGTCTTCAACAGCAAAAAGAAAGGGAAATACTATTTGGAGGTCGAAGTCTGGGATCCCCAAGGACATACGTTCGATCGTATGGGACGTTGGGTTGTCTTCAACAAGACCGACAACATGCAGGTGGACCTGAGCCGCTCATGGAATGGCGTGAATCCATGGACGGCCGAGACCCCTAATCTTTACACGGCGGTGGTGCACCTTCGCAACGAGGATATGGAAGAGGAGGAGTTGGTGGGCGCTCGGTTTGGATTCCGCCGTGTGGAGGTAAAAGACGGCTTATTGCTTTTGAATGGTAAGCCTTTGACATTGAAAGGTGTGACCTACGGATTGAAACACACCGAGGGCTTTGCAGGCCGAGAGCGCATCAAGCAAGACCTGCAGGCTATGAAAAAAAACAATATCAATGCGGTACGTACATCGCGCTACTCGCCGATGGATCCCTATTTCTATCAATTATGTGACGAAATGGGGCTTTACGTGGTGTGTGATGCCAACCTTTTGCCGACATCTACACAGCAACATGCTGTGGCTACCGACAAGGATTTCATACCCATGTTCGTGCGTCGCGTTGAAAATCTCTATGGCAAATTCAAGAATTATACATCTATAGTGGCGTGGTCGCTGGGAGAAAGCCGCGACAATGGTATCTGTATGGGCGCTGCCTATAAGCGACTTAAAGAACTCGACAAAAGTCGTCCTGTTATCTTTGCCGGCGCCGAGCATTCCGAAAATACTGATGTCATAGCTTTGGTGAGTCCTACGGTGCAAACATTGCGCCAGTCGCTTGAGAAGACGGGGGATAGGCCTTATATTATGTTGGCATCTGTATCAGATGGAAATTTCTCTACCCTTGATGAGATTTGGTCATTGGTGGAGAATCGACGCAACCTGCAGGGAGGCTTTGTCGACCAGTGGCCGTTAAGCAGAGTGAAACTTATTGATTTGAGATTCCTGTATGGTCCACTCGACGTACACTTGTCCAAGACTACCATCGATGATGCCGAATTCACGGTGTATAATCAGAACGACTTCTCTGATTTCAGCAAATATATATTGGATTATAATATATTTACTAATCTTCGCCGCAGCATCACGTCAGGAGACCTGCCAGTGGCTGTCGACGGAGGAAGTGTGGAATCTGTAAAACTCCGTATACCACCTGTCGACCTCCAGCCAGGAGAGGAAATGTTTGTCCTCTTCCAACTTGAGTTGCGCAGAATGAACAACTCGGTGGTGGATGAAGTGGTCATTCCATTGCCTGGTAAAAGCCTGCCCAGACGTCCCTTCGTTAACAAAGGAACGCTGGTTGTTGACTCTTGTAATGTGGATGATATTGCGCCATCACTTCAGTTTGCCGGTCATATGGATTGGGAACCGGAGGTGGTGGCAATGTCGCGACGCGCTGCCGATTCAGGCACTGTATGTGTCGATGCTATGCTGCAATACAAATTGGCTGGACGTCCCATGTGCGACGCCCGCGTGACCTATACATTTTTCGGAACAGGCGATGTGGTAGTCGACTACACCGTGTCTCCCACCGATGCTTTCCGTGGTAACCTTGCACCTCAGGTGGTTGTTTCTCTACCGCGACGCGAGGGCGATTACTTGAAGTGGTTCGGCCTCCTCCGCGAGACTTTCTTCTCGAATCGTGGCATGGGTTTCCCCGGCGTATATAATGAGTTGATTGATAAACTTGATGGTACCACACTACAACAAGTACGTTGGTGTGTAGACTTGCGTGGTCCTGACAGTCTGTATCTCACTTTGATTGGCTCGCCTTTCACTGTGAATGTCAAAGGGAATCGGCTGACCCTTTCACCGCCCCTCGATAGCAGGTCTTTCCGTCTCCACATGAGAGGATATTCTCAGGGACAGTCCCCCGAGGATTTCTATGCTGTGGAAATGCCTATAGTGAAGTCAGGTGTCGTTGATCCGCCGTCGATTAAGGCTGCCGAAGCTCGTTTCTCGCAGCCGTTGACGGTGAGCATTGAATCTCAGGCACAAGGTGATATCCGCTATACTCTCGACGGCAGCGAGCCTTCGGAGGCCTCCATGCTTTACACAGGACCCATCACACTCACAACCACCACCGTCGTCAAAGCCCGTGCCTATGGTAAAGACGGAAATCCGTCGTTCACTGCCACACGCAAATTCAACTATGACTATATTGTCCGCACCACTTTTTCACAGAAGCCAAACACTCCGTTCAATGTAGGTACCGATACACTGCTTTTTGACGGAGAACGTTCTTCCGTCGACGATTTGCAGCAGGGGTGGCTTGGTTTCTCCGGTAGTGGAGTGACTACCACCGTCGAACTCTCCAAGTCTATCGACATTGAATTCATAACCCTCCGCTATGCCCATTCGCCCGAGTTATGGGCCTTTGCCCCAAAACAGGTGTCGATATTGCTTTCGCATGATGGAAGTGCCTACACCGACACTGTGCATGTTGACATGCCTTTCAATCCCGCCACGGTTGATGCCAATAGTCCTCAGGTGGTCGAACTCAAGGTCCCCGTTGGGAAGAAAGAAATTGGATTCCTGAAGATTGTTGCCCAATCAATAGGAACGGTTCCGTCATGGCACAGGGCAAAAGGACTCAAACCGTGGCTGTTGATGGACGAGATTGTGGTGAGTGAAGTAATCCAGAAAAAAGAATAAAAGATATGCGTAGAATATTATATTTCTTTCCCATTGTATTTCTCTTTACAGCCTGCGAAGTTGAGTTTTCTCCCAATGCCGAGTGGAAAAACATCCCTGCGGTCTATTGCTTGCTTGATCAGGACGACGACACCACTTGGGTGCGTGTCCAGCGATGCTACCTGACCAATGGCAACATATATGAATACGGGCAAGTTTCCGATTCCATCAATTATCCACAAGGAACAGTCTCAGTCTCACTTTTGGCCTATAAGGATGGCGTTTTGAAGGACTCCATGGCCTTCAATTATGTCGAGCGTAACATCGACTCTGGCCTCTTCGCCCATAGGGCTCAACCGCTCTATTGGTATGAAACGCGTAGCCGCCTCAAGGAGGATTATGAGTATGTCCTCACTGTGCGCAACGTTGCCGACAATACAGTCCTCGCCACCACCGACCCTATCTCACTCATCAAGAAAACTGCCGAATCGCTCATCACCAAACCCACGGTCACTGTGCTCAACGGAAACGACACTGTGGGCGGTGGACTATCTTTCTACGATCATCTCGGTGGCGATAATTCCAACTATTGCCACATCAAGTGGAACCCTCTCGACAACGCCCGTCGCTATCAGCCTGTTGTCCGTTTCTACTATGAGGAGCAAGGTGTAACCATGCATGTCGACCTCAAATGTCCGTCGGTCTCGGCCAAGTATAATGAGACCTATTTCTCGCGCGACCTCTTTCTCAGTCAGTTGCAGATGCAACTTCAGGCCGACACCGCCCGCAAACGCTACATTCCTCAGGTCGACCTTTACCTTACCTGCTGCAGCGAGGACCTCAACGCATACCTCTCCACCGTCACTTCGGGGTCGGCTATCTCACAAAACACCGATGTATACAACAACATCAGGGGTGGGGTAGGGGTTTTCGCCGCCCGTCGCACCCACCTTTTCAAACGTATGCCGTGCGACAATTCCGACATCGATGGTCGTGGATTGTACTATTTCTTGGTCAATCTTGGTGTAGGTCTCTATTAATTAATATCTTAAATTTGAGAAGTGCAAAAAAATACGTTATAATATAAAAATATTGCCTCAAATCCAATTATTTTGCGTATTTTTGCATTTTTAACGGAAATATAAAAAAGACTAAAAATCAATAAAATAAACAATCAGATGAACATCACAAGAGAGAAATTAAGTGATTTGGAACTCTGTATCAAGGTTGATATTGAGGAAAACGACTACATTGAAAGTGTCAACAAACAGCTGAAAGAGTATCAGCACAAGGCCACCATCCCCGGCTTCCGCAAGGGTATGGCACCCAAGGGACTGATTGAACGCATGTACAAACCTGCCATCGTTGGTGATGCCGTGCAGAACACCCTCAACACCTCCCTCTTCAAGTATATCGACGACGAGAAACTCCACATTCTCGGCATGCCCATGTCTAACGATGAGAAGACTGGCGAGGTCGACTTCGCCAAGGGTACCTCCTTCACCTTCTACTTCGACATTGCTATTGCCCCCGAGTTCGAAATCGCTTGGGATAAAGTCGATGTCAAATACAATCAGTTGAAAGTTACGGCCAAGGATGTCGATGCCGAACTGAATAATGTCATCAATCGTTACGGCAAGTTCGAGACTCCCGAGGTCGTTGCCGCTGGCGACATCATGTATGGCAAGCTTGTCGAACTCGACAAGAACGGTGCCAAGAAGGAAGGTGGCATCGAAACCTTCGTCTCCCTCAATCTCCTCAACCTCAAAGATGCCGAGCTTATGCCTCTCTTTGAAGGCAAGAAAGCCGAAGAGAAGATTGTCTTCAACATGGCCAAGGCCTTCCCGACTGCCGATATCGAGCGTGCCCTCCACATCGATACCGCCGCCGCCAAGAAGTTCAAATCCGACGTCGAACTCACCCTCTCCGGCATCTCCCGTATCATTCCCCACGAAATCAACGACGAACTTTTCCAGATGGTCTTCCCTGGACAGACTGTGAAGGACGAGGCCGCTTTCCGTAAACTTCTCTCTAAGGAAATTGAGAAAGCCAATGCTGAGCAGAGCGACTATCTCTTTGTCAACCAGGTCCGCAAAGCCCTCCTCGACCAGTTCTCCGCCCCCCTGCCCGAGAATTTCCTCAAACGTTGGTTCGCTTCCCGCGGCGAAAAAGACATGACTCCCGAGGCCATCGAGGCCGACTGGAACGACAAGTATGTCCCCTCGCTGAAGTGGGAACTCATCGAGTCCAAACTCGAGGCCATCAGCCCCGTCGAGCCCACCAACAACCAGATTGTTGACTACATCAAGGACATCCTGCGTCGCAACGACACCAAGGCCGCTGGCGAGAAGAAGGAAGAAACCGAGCAGCGCCTCGAGCAGGCTGCCCGCAGCATTGCCGCTGACCGCAAGAACATTTCCCAGGTCATCGACCGCCTGTATGCCGACAATCTCAGCAAGCTCTTCAAAGACCAGGTCAAACCTGTGGTCGAGAAGGTCTCCGCCAAGGAGTTTGCCGAGCGTGCCAAAGCATAACTTTTAACTTGTAATCTTTAACCTGTAACCCCTTATGAAGAAGTTGTTGTTGTCACTGTTGCTGGCTGGCTTTGCGCTGAGCGCAAAGGCCCAGCCGGTGGCCGACAATACATTTTTTTGGTCGTTGAATGCTGGTGCCGCTTTGTATCAGCATTCCGGCGAAACCCAGTTCAGCGTGCCTGCCGGCGGCCTTAGCGTTGGCTGGTGGCTCATGCGTCCGCTGGCATTCCGTGTGGCTGCCGATGTTGCCATGGCCCCCAGTGCCTTGCAGGCCAACTCCTCGACGAGCGCCCTCTACCTCATGGGTAGTGCCGAATTCATGTGGGATGTCAACGCCACATTCTTCCATGTCTACAACAAGAACTTCCTCTTCCCATGTCCCGTCTATCCTCTCATCGGTCTGGGTCTGCTCTATCGTCCCGAGCTTACCATCAATGGCGAGACCCATGGAGCCGATAACGATTTCCAGGCCATGCTAGGATTCAACATGCCTGTCCGGTTTGCTCCCCTGTGGGACGCTTTCCTGGAGTACAAGTGTTTCTTCCTGCCTCAGGGATTTGATGGCAGCCGTGGCGACAACTTCATGCACACCATCACCCTCGGTCTCACCCACCGTTGGACCGACGACCCCTTCCATCGTCGCACCAAGTTCGAGTCGCGCAGCACCAACGATGACTGGTTCATCGGCTTCGGCATGGGTGCCAGTTTCTCCTCCTTCGAGTTCGAGTATGTCGGCAACTTCGACGCACGCCTCTACAACTTCACTCCCGAATTGATGATTGGCCGCAACTACAGCGAAGTGTGGACCATCCGGTTCGAGCTCTCCGGCTTCCTTGCCCGCGAGCGAGCCCACATGGAACCCGAAGTTTCTGACGACGGAGCCACAGTGACCGACGTCCTGCATCCCGGCCATTGGTACACCTTCAACTGTCTCCACACCGACTTCATGATCAACCTGACACACCTCTTCAACTTCCGCCGCGGCGTGAAGTGGAACTTCCTGCCCTACCTCGGTGCAGGTCCTGTGTGGCGCTATCAGGATCACCCTCGTTTCGATGTCGCTGCCGACGCTGGCTTCATGGCTCGCCGCTACATCAACAACATGGGCGACTTCTATATCGACCTCAAGTACATCATGGTTCCCCCGCGTGTGGCAGGCGAGGCCGGCCCCTCGGGCAGCATCTTCGGTGTGGGATATCCCATGCTCACCTTCGGCTACATCCACAACTTCGGACACTCCACCACGCGCTACCGTATGCCGGTCAACAGCTCCATTAATTAAAAAACAGACTGCTCTATGAAGAAAATCATACTTGTATTGCTGATGGCGGTCACCTGCTCGGCGTCCCACGCCCAGGTGGGGACCGACTTCGGTGTCAATATGTTCGCCTCCCTCAAAGGGGGCTTGGGCATGTACAGCAATCGCTTGAACGACAACCCCATCGGTTTCTCGGGTGGCATCTCAGTCGGTAAGTGGATTGTCAGCCCGCTGGCTTTCCGTGTCAGTTTCGACATGATGACCATCCCCAACGGCATCCTCGGCAGCAACAATACGGCCAACTTTGCCATGGCCAATGCCGAATTCCTGTGGGACTTCACCTCCACCTTCTTCCGCATCCGCCACCATCAGTGGTATATCCCCGATTTCTACCCCATGATTGGCCTCGGCATGTCGTTCCGTCAGGCTGTGGCCAACAATGGCACCGACCGTGAGTTCCAGGTCATGTTGGGCGGACAGCTCAACTGGCGCATCTCCAAAGGGTGGGATATCTTCATGGAGTACAAGTGCAACTTCTTCTCCGAGGCCCTTGCCCAAGGCAATGGCGTCTATCTCCATTCGGCCCTCCTCGGAGTTACTCGCCAGTTCACCGAGTCGCCCTTCCTCCGTCGCACTGAGCACGAATCGCGCGACGTCTTCGAGGATTGGTTCTTCGGTATCGGCATCGGTCCCAACTTCTCTTCGTTCACCTTTGAGCATGTTGATGAATTGGGCATGTATGGTGTGGCGCCTGAGGTTATGTTTGGCCGCAACTTCAGCAATTTCTGGACCATCCGCTTCCAGCTCACCGGTCTCACCGGCCACGCTCCCTTCGACACTATCAATCAGGAGCCTGGCGAAGCCTACACCTTCTCCATGCTGCATACCGACGTGATGCTCAACCTCACCCATGCCCTCAAGTTCACCCGTGGCAGGAAACTCAACGTGCTGCCCTACCTGGGTGCCGGCTTGGTGTGGCGTTTCGACAATCCGCGATTCGACATGGGTGCCGACTTCGGCTTGATGTTGCGCTACTACATCGGCCGCCACAGCGACCTCTATGCCGACTTCAAGTATCTCATGGTGCCGCCGCGCATCGGTGGCGGCGTGGGTCCCGAAGGCCCGTTGCCCGGCATGTTCGGCTACAATGTGGTGTGGGTGGGTCTCCCCTCCATCACCCTTGGCTACATCTACAACTTTGGCACCAACACCACGCGCTACCGCCAGCCGGCCCATTGGAGCCCGAGCTGTAGCGATTGACAAAAGAAAAAACTTAAAAGCCCCGCGTAGAACTATCTGCGCGGGGCTTTTTTTTGTCCTTCCGTGAAGGGGAGTCGCCCTACAGGCTGTTGTAGCTTGGCGAGAAGGTGTCGCCGCCACGCACGTCGCCAGTCTGCAATCCCTTCTTCAGCCAGCGCATGCGCTGGGCCGAGGTGCCGTGGGTGAAGCTCTCAGGCGAGACCGAGCCGCGGGCGCGCTTTTGGAGATAGTCGTCGCCAATCTTCTGTGCGGCATCGATGGCTTCCTGCAGGTCGCCGTCCTCGAGCGAGCCGAACATCTTGTTCTCGTGGTAGCCCCACACTCCGGCATAGTAGTCGGCCAGCAGCTCGATACGTACACTGGTTTTGTTCTTCTCGGTCTCGTTCTGTCGGCTCATGGTGCTGTGGGCCTCGTCGAGGATGCCCAGCAGGTGCTCCACATGGTGACCCACCTCGTGGGCGATGACGTAGGCGTAGGCAAAGTCGCCGCCGGCGCCGAGGCTCTTGGGCATCTCGTTGAAGAAATCGAGGTCGAGGTATAGGCACTCGTCGGCCGAGCAGTAGAAGGGACCCATGGCCGAGCTGGCAGCACCGCAGCCGCTCTGCACCGAGCTGTGGAACAGCACCATGGTCGGCGCCTTGTAGGTGCGGCCCAGTTTCTTGAACTCGGCAGTCCACACATCCTCGGTCGAGGCGAGGATCTGCTTGGCAAACACGGCGAATTCCTCCTCCTGGGCCGTGGGGGTGTAGTTCTCGGTCTGGCCGCTCAAGGCGTTGTTAGCCACCTGCTGTACCACGTCGCCCATGTTGCCACCGTTGAGCAGGGTCATAATGGCTGCAATGACGACGGCTCCGAGACCACCACCGATGGCGACCTTCTTGCCTGTGCTGCGCCGGTCGTCTACATTTGAGCTTTGTCTTCTTCCTTTGAGATTCATATTCTTTCTTTTTTTATTAATGATACATTATATCTTAATCTGGGTGCAAAGATACACAAAAAACTCGAATTACATACAAACACCAGAAAAAAAAACGGCAAATTGCCTGAATCACTCGTTGCTCCGGTTGACGATGGGCAGGAAGGGCCCCGCCATGAACCACACCCAGTTGTACACTTCCATTACCTCCTCTTGTGGAGGATAATAGCAGAAAAACAAGCGATTCTCCACCGCACATTTGTTGCACTGGTCGCTGAAGTGGTCCCACACCACCACATAATCGGTGGGGAAATGCCGATAGTGACAGGCACGGTTCAAATAGTAGGACGTACTGTCATACTCATCGTACACCGTATCTTCCACATAATCGAAGAGATTGCTGCGATAAGTACCCAGAATGTAGAACGTATCCTCCACGATGATGGTCGAATCGAAAAAAGCCTCATATACATGGCAGTAGAGCATGCTGTCGCCTGTGGCGTTGCTGGGCAATGCCATCACCTTGGGCGCAGCCGTGTCCCACCGCACTGAATCCAACAGCGTCAGTTGATGAGGATAATAGTAATCCGGCAAACCCGGCATCGCGGGACCTCCTTGGTAGAGATACACATATTCTGGCAGTTTGAGGCTGTCGGTCGAGGGCATATACAGGTTTAGTACCGAGTCTTCCCCTGGGGCAATGGCCACCATCACCGCCACTCCTTTGATTGCCAAGGGCCCTGGCGAATACTGTTCCTCCACCAAAACATGATTGGCATAGGCGTCGCCCGTCAAGGCCGATCTTGAACAGAAATGTCTGAGAGTAAAATCATTGTCCTCGTCTTGGTAACGGAAGCATCCGTCGTACCACCCATAATAATGGTAATCGGGATTGCGCCCGAAGATGGTGTCGCCCGTCTGGGAAAACGACAGATGGCAACTGAGGACTGATATGATAGCAATGAAGAATAATCTTTTCATAATCCACCGTTTTTTAGCGTTTGACAAAAGCCTCGATGTGCGATCCTCTGCTGCTGGTCACCATCAGGTAATATTGCCCTGCCGCGAGGGTGCTCACGTCGACCCGCGCCTGCGCGGCGAAGGTCTGCCGCAGCAGCACACGCCCCGAAGCGTCGTAAATCGTCAGCTCCAGTGGCCCCTCTTCTGAGGTGCTCACCATCAGTTCCTCCTGTACGGGATTGGGATAAAGGTTACAGGTTATAGATGAGAGGTTACAGGGGTCGATGCCTGTGGTGTCATTCATGTCGCGGAAGATGGCCGTCAGTGTTGTGTCGCAGGCCACCTCCACTACACGGGGATTGTTCCTCTCGCCGTCGCTCCAGCGCACGAAACGGTAGCCAGCGGCAGGCGTAGCCTCGCAAACCACCTCCTCCAGTGGCTCGTAGATGCCGCTACCCGTCACCGTCCCCCATGCCGTGTCGTTGGCCTCAGCCGTCAGGCGATAATGGCTGGTGTCGAGAATCACGAAGAAAGGCCCCGACCACAAACTGCCGCCTCCCACTCGCTGCCACCCGCCATCCGACGTGTTGTGCCCTATGTAATGTCCAGGTTCGTAGGCGCATGTGGAGCATATGTCGGGATGGCTTTCCGCAATGTAGGCATAGCGTGTGGGGCTGTGAAGGAAGGTGCTGTTGCCGTATCCATCGGTAACCATCGCGTTGTTTTTCAGTGTGCCGCCGATGAAAAAGACCGAGTCGACACCCACCGCGCGGTCGAAACACACCTCCTCCAATCCGAAGTGAAGATACTGCGAAGGAAGGCTGTCGGCCATCGTCTGCAGGCATTGCGGAACCGCCACGTTGATCATGCTGCCCGGCTTCTCATGCCAGGTGGCAACAGCGGTCGGCGACTGCCCGTATAGCGAGTCGGCATTCCATATCATGATAGACTCCTCTTGATGCTCCATGTCGCGTGAGCCCACAGGGAAATGATTCGGGTTCAATTCGCTCGTGCCGTTCAGCGTCATCACCGCAACGCCCTTGATTGCCAAGCGGCGGTCGGTAACGGCCTTGGTGACAAACACCTCCGTGCTGTCGCCACGTCCGGTATAGTAATCGAGCCAGAAGTAATTGCGGTCGAGCCACTCGGCAGGGCAGGTCTGAAACTTGTCGCACTCCTGATAGTTGTCGAACGCCCCGTACCTCGGCGAAAGCCCAACCAGCGTGTCCATGCCCACCGACTGCGCCGAAAGGCCAAAAACGACCCACAAACTTATTCCTAATAACAACAGCTTTTTCATAAACATTCAATTTCAATTCAAATCGGTACATACTCTCTCTGAAAGTGTAGAGTTGGGATCGAATTTCATTGTTTTCACAGCAGTCGTTTCACTATAGATTACAGTCATAACACTGTCGCGGGTAGGATAATAACTATTGCATGTAATTCGGGTTGAGCTACCTTCCAACAGGACTACAGTTTGTTCTGATCCATGATAGCTAAAATCCTTTATTGAACTATACCTCTTATTGTCATCATTATATATACAAACAGGATGGTGGTCATTCTCAAAATTAAAATAGTAGTAAACCAATCTGCCTCGATATTGATCCATTGGTTCCGTCGGATTGCAGATATAACCAACAACAACACTGCCGGTTGTATTGGCCTTGTCAAAAATCAGCGGAGCCGTAGGCCAAAAATCGAAAGCTGTTGTCCCATCAGCATCTCGAGTAGAATAGCAATAAATTTTTTGGCTTGTAGATAAAAAGGAGCCTAATGTACCATAGCGTAAGCCTATTCCGTGTTTGTAGTACATAACATGCAGTGGATCATTGAATCGCGAAAGAACAACCACCTTTCCCCCAGTATATGTGATTCCTTTGAATTGCTCCTCCGAACATGTTGTTTGTCCTACGGTAAAATTCCATTGTGCATCGTTTAACCTCGTTATTTCCACAAATCGACCCTCATCTGTCTCATATTCCCCTATTGCTGCAATTTTATCTTGATATACAATCATTTTATTTAAATATTGTACAAAGGGTACTAAAATATAATTTACAGGGCAAGACTGGTTGATCATATCTGACAACAAGACGTATCCCACAAATCCATCATACAATATTTCCCAATACAATAATCCCTGCATGTTATACTTCCATTGCCCGGTCTCCCTCCAATACGTTCCACATATCCAGCATGTATCACCAACAATCTTCATGTCTCTGATAGAGTAGCCATGGTTTAGGGTGGGGGTGGGGTCGAATGGATTACTTGCTACATAGTTCGAGGTGGGATAATTGATACTTATATTACCATTGGTTACAACAAAACTGCTAATATTATGAGTTGAAGTATGGCAGGTTATTCCATATTGTCCATCATTGGTAACTCTGGATATTATGCCATCCCCTTTTAAAGTAGGATAGCAATCCAAATAGCCAGTCTGGCACCATGACAATGGAGTGCTCAAAAAAAACATTGTTATGATGCATAATTTTGGTATGGCCAGTAATATATTAATTTTCTTCATAGGATTTTATACAATTTGGAAATGCAAAAATAACAAAAAAAACAAAAAAAACAAAAAAATTCATCCGACACCCCGCGTATGTGGTCATAAGTCCCCGCAGCATCTGAGGAGGCTTAATGGACACCTTCGTTTTTCTACCATCCATCCCCCTACCACCGCCCTATCATCTCCTACCATGGTCGGACATGGGTCGGAGATGGGTGGGAGATAGGTGGGAGTTGATACGGAGTTGGTGCTAAGTATCAGTTAGTTGCAGAGGTGGAAAAATGGCGTTTTTTTGGCTTGTATAAAAAAACGAATTAAGGATGGCAATAAAAACTTTTGTTTTGCGTTTTAAAATACAAAAACGGTGGATATGAGATTGTTGCTGCTTTTATTGGCGTCTTTTGTGGCATTTGAGGGCTATGCCCAGAGCGGATGGACGGTGGAAGGGGAGCGCACGGTGGCGCTCGACTTCCGCGAGCAGGTGGGTGTGCAAGGGCACGCACGGCTGCGGAAGGTGACGGAATACCATGGCCGCTACTATTGCATGTTCACTTTCAGCGGAGGTCTTTTTTCGAGGCGTGACGGTGAGTTGCTCTTCGCTGTCGACACCCGCACGCTCGAGGCAGTGCAACTGCCTTGTCCAAAGGAGTTTGGCCATTACAAAGATGATCTCTTTGTGCGCCACGACACATTGTTCTTGGACATCTATGGCTCGTGGGCGAAGCACGACTTTTGGTTCGACACCGCTGCCGTTCAATGGGTTGAATGTCCGGAACTGGTCGAGCAGGTGTATGAGGACGATGACGTCGGTGTCTACGAGGTGGACAACGGCGAGTGGGGGCAGTCGATGTGGTTCCACGACCGCCGTGAGAACAAGGAATGTGCGCTCGTGGGGCTCGGCGCGGTGCGGAGAGCGGGCGGGCGGTTCTTTGTTGTCGAGCCCGACATGGTGAGGAGCGTGACGTTCAGCCAGATTGATACGGCCACGCCCAGCACTACCAACCACTGCCAGGCCAAGGCCGACTACTATGTTGCCGGCAGGGACAAAAGCCCGTGGCTCAGGGCCGACACCCTCTATGTCGACCCCCGGTATGAAGGATGGTTGAGTTACATCGGCCAGTATCACGACACGGTGATAGTGGGGTCGGTGGTTGTGGGAGACAGCTTGGTGCTGCTCGTCGACAGGCCCGACGGCACGGCGATGATGCGCATCTCGGGTCGCAACGAGTTGCAGACAATAGTGGCTCTTGGTAGGCGCTATGAGGCTGATATCCAAACTCTAAGCGTTTGTGGGAATATCCGTACCAACCGTCTTGTGGTGCCTTTCCAGCAGGATGCCCTCAACGCAGGACTGATTGATGTAGGGGAAGGGAGGGTCAATGTGCTCAATATCAGTCTTGTTATTGATACTTTGCCTATTTGCGCTGCCGATGGGTTGGACACTTTGCTGGCTTTTCTCGAGGCAGGGTGGGGAAGCATCGATGACAGTATGGCAATCGCTTTCGAGCGTGCCCACGGCGGCGTGTTCCTCGAGGAGGATTCGTTGCGCAACGGCTATTTCGAAGACATAGGCCTCACCGACGCCAATAGCCGCAACTTGCGCATGCGCAAGCGCGTGGACACACTCTATAATATGAGTATTGAGTATTGTGTGCGCAGGAACGACCGTCGCGTTGCGGCGCTGTTCTTCGATTTCTATCAGCCTCAGCATTTCATGTCGTGGGGGACGAAGCCCCGTCACGACATGAATCACAACGAACGGGAAGAGCGTGAGGCTTGGGAGGCACGCCAGGCGGCGGCCATGATTGCCCGTCTCGACGCCCTCTGTGGACCCCACCATGTCACCGTCAAGCAACGTTGGCGTTGGAAACGGGGCAAGATGACATTGGTATTCTATCCCGACAGAAATCGGTTGATGATATTTTAAAAAAAATATTTGCATCTTTGCGAAAAGATGATTAATTTTGTGGTGTTCATTGGCTGATAATTAATACCATAATAAATTAATCCTAAAACACTTACAAGTATGTACAGAATCGAAAAACACCCTATTCTGGACATCCCTCAAGGAGAGATTGTTGAATTTTTGTTTGAAGGCCACAAGGTGCAAGCCACCAAGGGCTACACCATCGCCAAGGCATTGCACGAGGCCGGTTATCCTGTGCACAGCCACAGTCTGCAGGGACGCAAGCGCTCGCTGGAGTGCGGCATCGGCAAATGCGGTGCCTGCGAGATGCTGGTCGACGGCCGCGTGCGCCGCATCTGCATCACGCCTGTCGACGGAGTGAAGGAGGTACGCGTGATTACCCACGAGGCCGACCTGCCGGGTGTTACTTTCGAAGCTCCTGCCAAGCCGCAGGAGGTAAATGCACTTAAGATATTCAAGACCACGGTGGCCATCATCGGCGCCGGTCCCGCAGGTCTGGCCTGCCGCGAGCAGCTGCAGGCTTTCGGCATCGACTGCCTGGTGGTGGACGCCAATCCCCGCATCGGTGGCCAGTTCAACATGCAGACCCACCAGTTCTTCTTCTTCGAGAAAGAGAAGAAGTACGGCGGCATGCGCGGCTTCGACATTGCCAAGACCCTTGCCGGCGACAATAACGACGGCATCCTGCTGAACTACACTGTGTGGGATATTCTCGAGGGCCCGAGAATCGCCATCAAGAACAGCGTCACCAGCGAGATGGCCTATGTCGACGCACAGTTCCTCGTGGTGGCTACGGGTGCCGTGCCATTCATGCCACCCTTCGAGAACGACGACGTGCCGGGTGTCTATACCGCCGCCGTGTTCCAAAAGATGATGAACCAGGAGCATACCCTGCTGGGCAAGCGTGTGCTGACGGTGGGCGCCGGCAATATCGGCTACCTCACTTCCTACCAGGGCATGCAGGCGGGCGCCGAAATCAAGGCCATCATCGAGGCCATGCCCCGCGAGGGCGGCTTCCCCGTGCAGGCCAACCGTGTGCGCCGTCTGGGCATTCCTATCATGACGGGCTACGTCCTGTTGCGCGCCATCCCCAACGACGACTATACCGGCATCAAGGGTGCCGTCATCGCCAAATGCGAGAATTTCAAACCCATCCCCGGCACCGAACAGGTGATAGAGGACATCGACATCATTAATATATGCACCGGCCTGGTGCCCGACAACCAACTGCTGACGAAGGGCAAGGAACTCTTCGGAAGCCATGTCTATGGTGTGGGTGATGCCGTGAGAATAGGTGAGGGCACGAGTGCCGTGCTCCGTGGCAAGCAGTCGGCCTACGAGATTGCCCAGGAGCTGGGGTTGAGGTTCAACTATGATGACTATCTGGAGGTTTCGCGCCAGTATATCGACTCGCAGCAGCACCCGATACGTCTGCTTGAGAAGCCAAACTTGCCGAGCATGGAGCGCATGGCGATGAAGCCTTTCGTGCAACTCGACTGCCTCTATGGTTTCGCCTGCAACCCCTGCACCTTCAGCTGCCCTCAGGGCGCCATCAGCAAGCCCACCACCTCGAGTACCCCCACTGTCGATTATGACAAGTGCATCGGCTGCATGGCTTGCGTGAACCATTGCCCGGGATTGGCCATCTTCGGCTACGACCTGGCGAAGAACTGCTGCTTCCTGCCTATCGAGTACGAGGTGGCCGACGGCGCCGAAGTATACCTGGTTGACAACAACGGCAAGAAGATTGGCGAGGGCAAGGTGGAGAAGGTGCTCAAGAAAGACAACAAGACCAATGTGGCACGTGTCTTCGTGGCTCAGGTCGACGGCCAGATGACCGACATCAAGGGCTTCATCGTAAAAGAGAAATATCCGAATGCTCTGAGTACTCAGAATACCCAGAATACTCAGAAAGAGCCCACCTACATCTGCCACTGCGAAGATATTACCGACGAGCAGATACTCAACGTGGTGGGTGACAGGAAGTATATCTCGGTCGACGAGTTGAAGCACATCACTCGCATGGGTATGGGCCCCTGCCGCGGAAAGCGTTGCATCGCACGTGCACGGCAGCTGCTGCGCAGCCATGGTATCGAACTCACGGGCGATGCCACGCCGCGTGCACCGCTGAGCAACCAGGTGACCCTCGGCGACGTCTATACCGAAGGCCGCAAGGAGGTGTATGTCTTCCCGAAGGGCAACGACGTGCAGCACGAGGAGGTGAAGGTGTTCATCGCCGGTGGCGGTATTTCGGGCAGCGGCCTCTTCCGCTACTTCTCGGAGGCGGGTCTGAAACCCGTGATGGTGAACTGGAGCCGCGGCGCTTCCTGGCGCAACATCGGTGGCGGCCGTCCGGCATTCTCCAACCCCGATATCGCCGACATCGCTCAGCATAGCCACGAGATATTCAAGGGCATCCAGAAGGTACACAATATCAACTACAAGCCTACGCACTATGTGAACCTCGTCCACGACGAGGCTACCTATAAGGCTCTCGACGCCAGCCGTGCGTGGAGCGACGCCTACATGATCGACCGCAAGGATTTCAAGAAGGAGATTTCGCCGCTATGGGACGACACCCGCGACACCTACAGCCACGCCCTGATTACGCGCGACTGCTGGCAGGCCACTCCAGGGCGTGTCATTGACTATATCCGTGGTATCGGTGTCTCGCTCGGCGGCCGCTACTATGAGGATACTGAGTTGCTCAGCGTCTGGCGCAAGGGCGACAAGGTCGTTGCCCTGGTACGCAACCACGAGGGAAAATATATCGAGTATACCTGTGGCCACTTCGTCAACGCCATGGGTTGGGGTGCAGAGAAGTTCACCGACATGTTGGGTATCGACACCGGTCTGTATCCGGTGAAGCACCAGGCATTCATCACACGCCGTCTGCCTATGATGGGACCCAACGGCGGACCGTTAGACATGATTATTGACCGTCGTCACTACAAGGGCTTCAGCGCCGTCTATGGACAGCAGTTCGAGCACACGGGCCAGATTATCGGTTGCGCCAGCCCCGACACCGACGCCTACGAGACGCGCCAGAACATCAAGTACAACAGCAAGGAATTCCTGGAGATTGTGAGCCAAGTGTTTGCGGAATGGCTGCCCAGCCTGAAGGATGTCAGCTTCCTGGCCTGCTGGGCCGGCCGCTACACCGAGCCGCGATACATCGTCGACCCCGAGGTGGGCCTCCTCACCGGTCTCCGCGGCCATGGATTCATGCTCGGCCAGTACCTTGCCAAACTCTATGTCGACAAGTACCTCGGCCGCGAAGTGCCCGGCTACATGAAAGACCTCGCCCTCAGCGGCCACGGCCTCAGCGAGAACGCTTTCAAGTAAACAAGCGCTTTCATTTCGAAAAAAATACGTATATTTGCATTGCTTAAATAGTAATGCAGATATGCGTATTTTATTGAGATATAGACAGATTGTAGTGTTTCTTCTGTTGCTTCTGCCAGTTGTGGCGGAGGCGCAGGTGAAGTCAACCACGACGGTGCAGGGCCGTGTGCGCGATGCAGAGACGAATGAACCCATGCCTTTTGTGCAGGTTGTTTTTGAGGGCTCGACGACAGGCACCGAGACCGACATGGACGGACGTTTCTCACTTTCCAACGACAAGGGGCTCACGAAACTCCAGTTCCGCATGATGGGCTATGAACCCCAGAGTTTCAAGGCTGAGAAGGGGAAGACCAAGAAAAGAGTGACCATCAAGATGGTGCCACGCGGCAAGACGCTCCAGACGGTGGAAATCACCGCCAAGAAGGGCAAGAACAAATACTCTCGCAAGCACAACCCGGCCGTCGAGCTGGTGAAGAAAGTCATCGACCACAAGGAGCAGAACCGCATAGAGAGTGCCGACCAATGGCACCGCGATGTCTACGAGCGCCTTTCCATGTCGCTCGACGATTTCAACCCCGACTTCGAAAACCATTGGCTATGGAAAAAGGTCAGTTTCCTCGAGAAGTACATCGACGAGACGGAGTTCGACGCCACCCCCATCCTCTGTATTTCGATGCGCGAAGCCTTGGCTGAGGAGAGCTATCGCAAAAGTCCCTCCCAGCGACGCCGTTTGGTGACGGGCAAGCGTATGGAGGGCCTCGACGAGGTGATGGAGGACGAGGGCATGGATGCCAATATTCAGGCCATGTTCACACCGGTGGACATCTATGATGGCGACATCGAACTTATGCTCAACCATTTCACCTCGCCACTCTCGTCTCTGCTGGCCGTCACATTCTACAAATACTATATCACCGACACCACCTATGTCGACGGGCAGAAGTGCGTTGAGTTGAGTTTCGTGCCTGCCAACCAGCAGAGCTACGGCTTCACCGGCCGCATGTATGTCGCGCTCGACCCCGACAGCACCTTCGCCTTGACGAAATATGTGATGACCGTCTCGCCGCACGTCAATCTCAACTTTGTGCGCGACCTCTCCATCGTCCAAACCTTCCACCGCGATTCCACGGGGCGCTATCTGCCCTACCGCTGCGACACCTATGGCCGCATGTACATTTCCAAGCGCATTCAGGAGCTCTACGTCCACCAGATGCGCGTCTACACCAACTACGACCTCAGCGACACCGCCCAGATGCTGCCCGACAGCCTTTTCTCGGCCTTCGAGCACGAGGTCGTCCTTCCGCGCAAAGACCTCATGCGTTTCAAGAGCGAGTTCAATGAGCTCCGCCCCGTGAAGCTCAGCGCCAAGGAGACGGTGCTCGACAGCATGTGGGTCGAGCTTCGCCGCCTGCCCGAATTTCGTTTCCTCAAAGCCACCGGCGAAGTGCTGGCCAGCGGCTATGTCCCCACTTCGCGCAAGCGTGCCGATAGCAAGTTCGACATCGGACCCGTGTTCAACATCATCAGCCACAACCACCAGGAAGGCTGGCGCATACGCCTCGGCGGCATGACCAAGGCCAACCTCAGCCCGCGCCACTTCCTCGAGGGTTATGTGGCCTACGGTTTCCGCGACCAGAGACCCAAAACCAACCTCACCTATACCTACACCTTCGACGACAAGGACCGCCACGTCCACGAAGGCCCCTACAGCAGCGTGAGCCTCAATGCCACCTACGAGCTCGAGACCCCTGGCCAGAGCTACGACAACTTCGACCGCGACAACATCATGTCGTCGTCCAACAAGGTGATGAATGTCCAGTATGTGGCCCAGGGGTTGCTGCGTTTCCGCAAGGAATGGAAGAGCCACCTGAGGTTCGACACCTGGGTGGCGGCACGACACTACGAACCCGCCGGCAGCCTCGAATACCTTCAGTATCAGGCCGACGGCTCTCTTAAAAAGGTAGACTACTTCACCGAACTCGAATGGCACACCGGCGTCAGCTTCACCCCCAACTTCGCCGCCGGCACCCGCCGCCGCGAGACCCAGTCGAACCTCCGTCGCGACGCCCCCACCATCTCGCTCTCTCACAATGTCAACCTTGTCGACGGCGACCTCCTCATCCAGAGCACAGCCTTCTCGGCCGACAAACGCTTCTGGCTCTCCTCCTTCGGCCACATCGACGCCAAACTCGTCTCCGGTGTTATTTGGAACCGCGCCCCCTACACCCGCCTCTACATCCCTTCCGGCAACTCGAGCCTCTACATCTCCAACAACGCCTTCAACACCATGCAACCCATGGAGTTCATCATGGACCAGTACGTGGCCTTCTTCGCCACCTACCACCTCAAGGGCTGGATACTCAACCGCATACCCCTCATCAACCGCTTGCGCCTGCGCGAGGTGGTGGGCTTCAACTTCCTCTATGGCGGCCTCTCCACCCGCAACGACCCCTTCAACGACCCCACTGGCCTCTACCGCATGCCCGAAGGCACCAAGCCCTTCGGCACCGCCCCCTACATGGAGTATAGCCTCGGCATCGAGAACATCCTCAAGTTCTTGCGTGTCGATTTCGTGCGCCGCCTCACCTACCTCGAAGGTCTCGAGGGATGGGACCGCTGGTTTATCCGCATCGACCTCAAATTCCAGCTGTAAGTCGAATTAATAATTAAGAGTTATGAAAAAGATATTGTTTATAGCCGCGATAGTCTCAATTATCAGTTTCCAATTCTCAATATCCCACGCCCAGGAGCAGCGCCAGTATGTCAGCTGGGGCATCGTGGGCGGCCCCAACCTCTCGTCCTATATCATGAGGGTCGACCCCCTGCTGCGCGACACCCTCATTGCCGACACCGTCCTCAACTCGCTGCCGGCCACGGGTTTGAGCCTTGGCTTCTTCCTCGACTATCATATCACCGACCGCTGGTATCTCCAGTTCTTCGGTGGCGGTGCCCTCGAGCAGTCCACCCTCCGCTACAACGACCACCACAGCCACATGCTCACCATCGGCATCGATCTGGGCCTCTCAGTCTTCTATCGCCACCCTTGGCGCGAGGGCAATCTGCTCTTCGCCCTCGGCCCCTACTGCCATTTCGTGCCCTATTCCACCGCCACCGAAGGCATCAACCTCTATAGCCGCCGCATCCGCATCGACCCCGTCACCGGCAAGTCCTACTTCGCCATGAGCGACATCCATGCCGGCCTCTGTGCCACCATCGGCTACGAGTTCGCCCAGCGGTGGGTTGTCCAGCTCGACGGCAAATTTGCCCTCACCGACATCCTCAACCTCGAGACCCCCGGCACCTACGTCTACCCCTTCAAGATTTCTTTCGGCGTCGGAGTCCGCCTGTAGAGTGTTGATTCTGAGTAGTGTAAATCATAAGCACCGTTTTTTTGCAACGGTGCCTTTTTTTGTCCTTTTTTCGTGCTATATAACTGCCTGATACTTAGCACTAACTCCCTATCAACTCCCACCTATCTCCCAACCAACTCCGACCCATGTCCGACCACGGTGGGAGATGATAGGGCGGTGGTAGGGCAGTGGTAGGGCGGTGGTAGGAATATGGGGCAAGGTAGGGGCAAAAAAAAATCCCCTGATTGCTCAGGGGATGTATTTGACGGCCTCTTCGAGCCACCGCCGGTCGGTGTCGTCGAAGGTGGACAGTTCGCGGCTGTCGATGTCGAGGACGGCGATAATCTCGTCGCCCCGGAACACCGGTACAACAATCTCGCTGCGGCTCTCGCTGCTACAGGCGATGTGTCCCGGAAACTCTTCGACGTCAGGTACTACCAGCGTTCGACGCTCTTTCCACGCCGTGCCGCACACTCCGCGTCCGTAGGCGATGTGAACGCAGGCTATCGGCCCTTGGAAGGGCCCCAGCAGCAATTCATTGTCAATGACGCGGTAGAATCCTGTCCACCAGAATCCAAGCTCGTTGTGCAGCAATGCACTGACGTTGGCCATCTTGGCGATGATGTCGGTCTCGCCCTCGCAGAGGGCTTTCACCTGCGGCAGCAGGCTTTTGTAGTGTTCTTCCTTGTTCATTTGCGTTTTTTGCCTTTAAGTTCCTTGACGGTGGCATAAGGGGCTTCGTCGGTCAGTGTTATCGCGTACTGGTGCTTGCCGTCCTTGCTCTGGGTATATCTTATATTTCCTTCGCAGTAGGGGTAGAGCGGGCGGGTGCCGTAGATGGCGTAGCCGTTCTTTTCCAGCCACTTGCCGATGGCCTCCATGCGCTCAAGGGCCTGTGGCGGCAGGTTTCCGTCGGCGTCGGGGCCCACGTTGAGCAACAGGTTGCCGCCCTTGGCCACTACGTCGCAGAGCATGTGTATCAGTGTCTTGACGCTCTTGTAGTTGTCGTTGGGCACGTAGCTCCAGCTGTCGCCCATGGTCATGCAGGTCTCCCAGGGGTAGGGGAGGAGGGTGTCGGGCACCTGCTTCTCGGGGGTGCGGTAGTTCTCGTAGCGGCCGCCCACGGAGCGGTCGACGATGATGGTTTGCGGGTTGCGCTCGCGGGCGATGGAGGCGAGGCGGTGCATGTCGAGTTCCTGCACCTGTCCGCTGCAGCCGAGCCAGGGACGCGTCTCGTCGTTGACACTCCATGCGGGGCGCACCCATCCGCCGTCGAGCCAGAGGATATCGATGGGGCCGTAGTTGTGGGTGAGTTCGTGTATTTGGTTGTAGGTGAACTCTTGATAGTTTTTCCAGCGGTCAGGATGGTCGGCGATGGAGTAGTTCACGTTGCGGTCCGGCGTGGCCCATTCGTGGGCCCAGTAGTCGTCGCAATGCCAGTCGGGCTTGCTGAAATAGAGACCCGTCCAGAACCCTTGGCCGCGGAAGGCGTCGACCACACCGCGTGTGAAGTCGGTCTTCGCCGGGCTGTGGAGGCTGGTGTAGTCGGTGTACTTGCTGTCGAACATGCAGAAACCGTCGTGGTGCTTGGTGGTGAAGACCACGTACTTCATGCCCGCACCCTTGGCGGCTGTGGCCCAGCTTTTGGGGGTGAAGTGCTTGGGATTGAATGTCTTGTTGAGTGCCCAATAGGCGCGCTTGTAGTCCTCGTAGTTGGCGCCGCCTCGGTTGATCCAGGGCTCATTGCAGATATTCCAACTCTCCACGATGCCCCACTGGGCGTAGATGCCCCAGTGCATCATGAATCCGAACTTCAGGTCCTGCCACTCGCCGATGCGCTGCAGGATGGCAGGGTCGCTCTCGGGAATGCTGTCGTGCTGGGCTTTCACACTGCCCATTAAACCCATTAAGCCCATAAGGCATATAAAAATAGTTTTTTTCATTTCCTGTTGTGATATTTGAATGGTAAATCAATGAGGTCGCGGTCGTCGGAGGAGAAACCGATCTGCAGGGTGAATTCGGTGCCGTCCTTGGGTTCTTCCATCATGCCGGTTTCGGGGTTGAACTGGCGGAACCAGAAGGGGTCGAGCGCTATCTTGAAAGGCACTTTGTCTTCGAATGTAACAGTCCAAATAGGTTTCACGGCAATCAGTTGCTTGACGGGCGCGTCGGGGTCGTTCTCATTTTTGAGGTAGACCTGGACGACGGTGCGGTGGTGGAGGGCCTTGCAGTCGGTGGCGCATTGGCTGACGAGGCCGGAGACGGTGAAGTTGGCCTCGTCGACGGTCGGGGCGCCCCACAGCTGGTGGTAGCTGTAGCTGAGGCCGTAGCCGAAGGGGAACTCCACGCGTGAGCGGTCGGCGTAGCGGTAGGTGCGTCCCTGCATGTCGTAGTCGTCGAAGGGGGGCAGGTCGTCGGTGGAGCGGTAGAAGGTGACGGGCAGGCGGCCGAAGTCGTCGCGGCAGCCGTAGAGCAGTTCGCGTACGGCATCGCCCATCAGCTCGCCGCCATACCAACCTACCAGCACGGCTTCACAGTCGTCAATGACATTCTCGAGGGCTATCGCCGAGCCGGTACATAGCACCAACACCACGCGGTAGCCTTGGGCTTTATAGGCTTTGATCTCCTCCACCTGTTCTTTGGGAAGCTCTATCAAGGTGCGGTCGCCCTTATAAAAACCTTCTTTCTCCACGGGCAGTTCCTCGCCCTCGAGCTGGGGATTGAGGCCGCCGGCATAGATCAGTATGCGGCCTCTTCCCTCTTCGTGCTCCATTTTCTCAAGCTTGCGGTGGCAATAGGGTTTTCTTTGCAGGCCTTCGCCTATGGTGACGGTGTGACGGGGTGTGCCGTTGTAGTTGCCCAGAGGCATGAGGCTGTCCCACATGTTGGGGCCTTCGAGGCGCAGGCTGTCATCTATCCTGAGAGGCAGGATGCCGTCGTTTTTCAGCAGCACCATGCTTTTGGTGAAGAAACCGAGGAAGTCGATGTCATACTCGTCGAGCATGTCGATGTCATACTCGTTCTGCTCTTCCGATTCTTTGGGTTCGTCGGTGACGCGTAGGCGGGTGCGCAGGATGCGCCGCACATGCTCGTCGACCTTGCTTTCGGGCACCAGCCCTTGCTGCACGGCTTCGCGGAGGGCAGGCAGGCCGCTGCCGCACTCGAGGTCCACCTCGCGGCCGAAGGCGTCGCCGTAGGCCGCGGCGGCGGTGGCGTGGGTGCGATGGCGCGGGATGACGGTGTCAGTCTCGTAGGCATCGTTCAAAGCCCAGCAGTCGGTGACGAGTATGCCGTCGTACTGCCATTCGTTCCTCAGGATATCGAAGAGGCGGCGGTTGGTGCAGCAGGGCTCGCCGTTGAGGCGGTTGTAGCCGCACATCACCTGCTGGACGTCGCTGTTTTTGATGATGTATTCGAAAGCGGGGAGGTAGGTGCTACGGAGGTCGCGCTCGGAGACGCGGCTGTCGAATTCGTGGCGCGTGCCTTCGGGACCGCTATGGACAGCGAAGTGCTTGAGGCAGGCGGCGGTGATGAGCGGGTTGCCCACGTAGTTCTCGGCCCATGCATGCTGCAGCCCTTTCACGCAGGCGCGCCCCATCAGGGCGGTGAGGCAGGGATCCTCGCCGTAGGTCTCCATGCCGCGTCCCCAGCGCGGGTCGCGGAAGATGTTGATGTTGGGGGTGAAGAAGGTGAGGCCCGTGTAGTCGCCGGTGCCACCGGTGTCCTGCGCCATGTGGTATTTGTTGCGGGCTTCGTTGGCGACGAGGGTGAACATGAACTCCACCCTCGCGGGGTCGAAGGTGGCAGCCAACGCAATAGGCATGGGGTAGACGGTGGCCTCGCCGGCGCGTCCCACGCCGTGCAGCGCCTCGTTCCACCAGCTGTAGGCCGGCAGTCCCACACGCGGGATGGCAGGATTCTGATGCACCATGAGCGAGAGTTTCTCGTCGAGGGTAAGGTTGTTGATGAGCCACTCCACGCGCCCGTTGAGGCTCTTGGTGGTGTCCTGCCACGGGTATTGCTGCGCCCAAACGGTTGAGCCACACATTGCTAATATGCAAATAACAAAGGTATGAAATCTATTTTTCATAGTGCAAAGATACAAAAAATATATTATATCATTTTTTTTTCGTACTTTTGCCGCATGAATCGTACCCTTTTTAACGGCCGACTGAAGATGGCGGAAATGATTGCGTCCAACTACGACCTGATCCTTATGCTGCCACGATTTGGAATACCTCTGGGTTTTGGCGAGAAGACCGTCAAGGAGGTGTGTCGAGACTGTGGCGTCGACGACCATTTTTTCCTCACGGTTTGCAATATCTACACTTTTGACGACTACCGTCCCGACAGTGAGGACGTTTCCCGCATTGACAACCGGTTGGTGGCCGAGCATCTCCGAGCCTCGCATCGTTACTACCTTGAGGAGCGCCTGCCCCACCTGCAGCACCACCTGGACCATATCACCGAGAAAGCCGGCCAGAGTGGCGAGATCCTCCGCAAATATTATGCCGACTACTGCCGTGAGGTGCGCGAGCATGTGCGCAAGGAAGAGAAGAATCTTGACCAGATTCTGAGCAACGCCTCCGCCCATTCGCTCAGCCATTATATGCAGAGCCACGACAATATCCGCGACCGCCTCAGCGACCTCACTCAGATTATCTACAAATACCTCCCCGGCGAGCGTCTCAACGAGGAGATGATGGAACTGGTCTTCGATATCCTTCAGCTGAGTCGCGACTTGGAGAAGCACGCCATGATTGAGGAACTGCTGCTTGTCCCGCAGGAAGATTACAACCTCAGTGACCGCGAGATGGATGTCCTTGAACTGGTGGCTCAAGGGTTGAGCAGTAAGGAGATATCCTCGCGTCTCAACATCGCCGTCAATACCGTCAATACCCACCGCAAGAGTATCACCCGCAAGACCGGCATCAAGAGTGTCGCCGGCTTGGCGGTCTACGCTATGTTAAAGAAAAACTAACCCCATGAAGTCATTGAAATACATCCGAATTGTATTGGCAGCCGTAGTGCTTTTCTGCATTTCTGCGCTGATTCTCGACACTACCGAAGGTGCCGTCCTTCGCCATTGGTTGGGCTGGATGCCCAAGGTGCAGCTGCTGCCCGCCATTCTGGCACTCAATGTGGTGGTTGTCGTGGCCATCCTGCTGGTGACATTCCTCGTTGGCCGCCTCTACTGCTCCATCGTCTGCCCCATGGGCATCTTCCAGGACATCTTCACCTGGTTCCACAAGCTCATCTTCGGCAAGAAGCGTCCCTTCCGCTATCGCAAGCCCCAGAATTGGCTGCGCTACACGGTGCTGACGCTCTTCGTCCTGCTGATGGTCTTCGGGCTCAACGGCATCGCCACCCTTGTGGCTCCCTATAGTGCCTATGCCCGGATGGTGGCCAATATCCACGGCACTGGCTTGGTGCATTGGGTGGCCATTGCCACACTCTGCTGCGTGGGTGTGATGAGCTTCATGTACGGCCGCCTGTGGTGCAACACGCTCTGCCCCGTGGGCTCCCTGCTGAGCCTCGTCAGCAAATACCGTCTCTTCGGCATCAAGATCGACGCCTCCAAGTGTGGCGGCTGCCGCAAGTGTGAGAAGGGCTGCAAGGCCATGTGCATCGATATCGACAATCATACCGTCGACCACTCCCGTTGTGTCGACTGCTGGGCCTGTCTGGCCAACTGCAAGGCTGGAGCCATAGACCTTAAGGTCCTTAAAGACCCTAAGGATCCTAAAGCCCTTAAAGATCCCTCGCGCCGCAAGTTCATTGCCGTCAGCGCCGCTATGGGTGCTGCCACGGCACTCTCCGCACAGGAGAAGAAACTCGACGGAGGCCTCGCCGCCATTGAAGACAAGCAGGTCCCCAAACGTAACCTTCCGCTGAAGCCTGCCGGAGCCATCAGCCTGAAGAATTTCGAGAACCGCTGCACCGCTTGCCAGCTTTGTGTAGGCAAGTGCCCCGAGAAGGTGCTGCGCCCATCCACCGACCTCTCGTCGCTCATGCAACCCTACATGGCTTTCGACCAAGGCTACTGCCGCACTGCCTGCACCCGCTGCAGCGAAGTGTGTCCCACCGGAGCCATCCAGCATATCGACAAAGAACAGAAGACCGCCATCTCTATCGGTCATGCCGTGGTGCTGCCAGACAACTGCATCGGCTGCGGTGCCTGTGCACGCCATTGTCCCTCCGAGGCCATTATGATGGTCGACGGACGACCCGCCGTCAACGAGAGCCGCTGCCTCGGCTGCGGTGCCTGCGAGTACTACTGTCCCGCACGCCCCATGACCGCCATCTATGTCGAAGGCCGTGAGCGCCACGTTGAAATCTAAGAAATTAATAAAAACGATAAAACAATAAAAAAATCTATCCTACTATGAGCATCAATGTCTCTGAAAAAATCAACGAAGCCGTCCGTTATGTCGGCACTTGGAAGTTCTGGAAAGAACTCGTCATTATGATCCTCGGCATGATGGTATGTGCCGCCGCTGTCTACTATTTCCTGGTGCCCTCCAAACTCATCATCGGCACCATCTCCGGTCTCTCCATCGTGCTCAACCAGCTGATGGGCAACGTCCCCAGCCTTGGTACCC
>JAEEGH010000807.1_pt1 | contig 98010 bp, 90 predicted proteins | sample 9134181 | NCBI WGS metagenome assembly JAEEGH01 (sample SAMN16246544, study PRJNA631951) | gut metagenome | biome: gut microbiome; feature: rumen; material: DP-attached | host: Bos | place: Iran: Karaj | collected 2018-10 | reverse complement strand
ACAGCGTGGGTGCTTGGACACATGCCCCACACGGCTATGCGCTGGCATCTGTCTCAATGGCCTACTATCGCCGCTCCATGCAGAACGGTCTGTCTAAGTTTGTGCGCTTCGCCAAGAACGTGTGGAACATCAGTGGCGAAGGAATGACCGACGAACAGATAGCCGAAGCTGGTCTGCGGGCCCTGAAAGCATGGATGCTGGAGATAGGTCTGCCACTGACCATCAGCGAGTTGGGTGCTACTGACGATATGATTCCCGGCATTACCGAGGGTACCATCTGCTATCCTGCCGGTTATCTGAATCTGACGAAGTCAGACGTGACAGAGATTCTCAAGGAGAGCATGTAATGATGAAATACGGAATCATTGGGACGGGTGCCATTGGCGGATATTCTTGGAGGCGTGTCCGGCATAAGATGATAATTGTCCGATGTGATGGTACGCCTATTCGCTGATGACCTCGATATAAAAGCTGAACGGTCGGAAACCGTCGTTACAGCTGATCATGGCGCTCATCGGGTTCTTCATCCAGCCGTCGAAGAAGTTGCCTTCTCCCCGTGCCAGCGATTCTACAAACTCACGCATGGAACCCCAGGCAGAAGGGCACAGACCCTCGGGACACTTGCCGTCGATGGAAATCCACTGTTGTCCCTCACGGACGTCACAAGTGTGCTCAATAGGATTCTCGTATTTGTCTATCAGGTCGTGATAGACGGTCTGACGAATGGCAGTTATTCTTATTTTATTCATGCTTATTGCCTATTTTCGGCAAAAATACACATTATTTATAATATAAAAGAATGATTTGCGTAAAAAGTGATAATTTACTATCTTACAACCTTACAATCTTACACAGCACGTTTACATCATTCAAGTGAAAACCAAGAGGGCTGCATCCGCAAGGAGAGCAGCTCTCTTTTTTGGAAAAATTTGGGGCTCTTTTCTTTGCATATTCAAGGATTTTATGTACCTTTGCAGCCGAAAACGTATTTCAACACCTGGGGTTGACTGGATTTGACAGCAGGTAGAGATGGTACGTAAGCACGCGGAGTGACGGCTGTAAACTCCATAATCCATTCGGTCGAACAATTAATTGGCGAAAACACTTACGCTCTCGCTGCCTAAACGAAGTACAGTAGTTTACTGGCTTTATCCCTCTACAAGGTAGGGGGACGAGACATCGCTCCAAGGATGTGGTTCCGAATCTGAGGACTCAGCGGTGCAGGAAAATCGGAAATAGTCGCACGGGCGCCTCGACGGTGCGATGAAGCTTTAGAGGATAAGGTTGCAGTTGGTGGCTTGGGTCTTGCTGTAGCACGAAAATGAAGTCCAAGATAAGCGTGTAGAAAGCGTATGGTTTCCCTGTTTGGACGAGGGTTCGACTCCCTCCAGCTCCACTTCGTTACGCCCTCATGAGGTCTCACCCTCGTGAGGGTTCTTTTAGTCGCTTCGTCATTCGCTATAGTTGTGATCCACCACAATCACCACCTGCAAGTCAGGAGCAAAAGGCTGTATCTCGCCGGTCAGCTTTGCAACGAATGCCGCTTCATCGTGTACAGTAATGTCGGGCACCACGTCAACGGACAGCATTCGGTCTTTCTCCGAATAGTAGAAACCATGTACCTGGACTATGTCCTTGTGGGCTGAAAGTGTCTGCATCACCTTCGACTGTAATTCAGCATGACGGTTCTCACCAGTGGCAATGGCATAGACTCCGACCGTCAGGATAATGCCGTGACGCTCGAACATCTGCATAGTTATCCTTCGCGTCAGCCCGTGAATCTCGTGAGCCGTCATGGTGTCATAAACGTTGATGTGCAGCGAACCAATCTTCACGTCCGGACCGTAGTTGTGCAGTATCAGGTCGAACACGCCATGAACACCCTCGAAGTCGGAGACCTCCTTCTGTATCTGTCTGGCAAAGTCTGCCGAGATGCTCGTTCCCAGCAGTTCGTTGACGGGCGATGCCAGCATCTCGATACCTGCCTTGATGATGACAAGGGAAATCAGTGCGCCCAAGATACCATCGAGCGAGACGTCCCACAGCAGCATCACCCCTGCAGAGACGAGCGTTGCCAGCGTAATGACGGCATCGAACAGCGCATCGGAGCCCGAGGCTATCAGTGCGTCGCTCTTCAGTTGCTGTCCCTTGTGCTTCACATATTGTCCGAGGACGAGCTTCACCACGATAGCCACCACGATCACTACGAGTGTGGTGGTGGTGTATGAAGGTTCTGTGGGGTCGAAGATTTTCTTCACCGACTCAATCAGCGAGGTGATACCTGCCGAGAGCACAATGACGGCGATGATGATGGCACTGAAATACTCAATGCGCCCGAAGCCAAAGGGGTGTTTCCTGTCGGCAGGACGCTGCGAGAGTTTAGTGCCGACGATGGTGATGACACTCGACAGCGCATCGCTCAGGTTGTTGACGGCATCCATCACGATGGCCACACTGCTCGCGAGAACACCTACTGCCGCCTTGAAACTTGCCAGCAGGATGTTGGCAATAATACCAATCCAGCTGGTACGAATGATTTGCTTTGCCCGACTTTGGGTCGATGGGCTTGAAACAGGACTATTGTTCATATAAGAAAAGTTCATATAAGAAAAGCGTTTACATTTTTATTCCCAACATTCTATCTCGTTCTCTATAGTTTTTGTCGGTGCAAAGATAATCCTTTTTTCTCAAATAAACCCTCGCTAAGCCAAAAAAATTGATGAATGGAGACATTTTCGCACCATGAGAGTCTTTCTTATAAAGAACATTCATTATTATATATGATACGGTATAAGTGCTTTCCCATCATTGCCATGCTGCTCCTGACTGTGGCGGCATCGGCGCAAGAAAACCTGCAGAGACAGGCCAGTAACTTGGAGGTGGATAAAACCTTCACGACGGTGAAGGAACTACCCATTACCAGTGTGAAGAACCAGTATCGCAGCGGTACCTGTTGGGCTTACGCCACGTTGGGATTCTTGGAGAGTGAGATTCTGCGTATGACGGGCAAGACGTTCGACCTCTGCGAAATGTTTGTGGTGAACCGCGACTATATGGACTGTGCCACGCACTATGTACGGATGCATGGTTTCAGCCAGATATCGCAGGGCGGTTCGTGCGACGATGTGGTGGAGGTCATTCGCCAGTATGGCATCTGTCCTGAGACGGCCATGCCGGCACCGGGCTCTCTGACGGGCGACTCGTTGGCCAACTTTAGAGAATTCTTCCCACTGTTAGAGCGCACCGTGAAAGCTACCGTCAAGGAAGGTGCCAAAGCCCCGCAGTCCCATTGGAAGGACAGTGTGCTGACGGTGATAGAACGCTTTGTAGGCGCATGCCCGGATACGTTTGTCTATGAGGGAAAGACCTATACGCCGAAGTCGTTTGCCGAGCATCTCGGACTCCGTCTCGACGACTATGTCAGTCTGACCAGCTATACCCACCATCCTTTCTACGAGTCTTTCGTTATAGAGTCTCCCTATAAATGGCGATTGAAACCCAGTTACAACATTCCCGTCGAGGAATTGATGGAGGTGCTCGACAGCGCATTGGATGCAGGCTACACTGTGGCATGGGGTGGTGATGTGACGGGCGACTTTTCACGCTCAGGCTTGGCCATGCTGCCCGACAGTGTGACGCCCACGCAGCAGATGCGACAAGAGCAGTGGGACGACTGGCGGTTCACCTACGACCATGTGATGCTCATCTACGGCAAGGCTGTTGACGAGCAAGGCAAACCTTACTATATGGTCAAGAACTCGTGGGGCGAACGAGGAAAGTACAAGGGTATCTGGTATATGTCGCGTGACTATATCATGCTGAATACCACCTATTTATACCTAAACCATCAAGCCTTGCCTCATAGACTCAGAAAGTGAACGGTTTTCTTTCATGGTGCCGGTATGTTTTTTATTGCTATTATTACTCTGATGATAGCCCATTTGTTGAATTGTTTTTTATTTCTGATGTTTTTTAGTTAAATTTCATGGATTTTTGGTGCTTACTTATTTAAAAATGAATATTTTTTTATACCTTTGCAGCCAATTTACTATCGCATGACCCCATAGAAGGGCTGATATGAGCACATTGTCTAATGTGACATCTCGTGGAGGCGAGACAAATCCTCCCAGCGTCAGAATTGCCCCTGATGCCTTCCCCGAAGCTGAAAACTTAAAAACCGGGGTGTCGGTAAGCTATGTCCCTGACCCAGACAAGCACTGGTATGTGTTTCGGGCCTCGTACGGCAGAGAAAACAAGGCATCAGACTACATCGTGGAAGACGGTACGTTCGTCTATATTGCCAAGCGTTACGTTCGCAAAATAGTAAATGGCAAGGCCAAAAAGGTTCTGGAGACGCTCATTCCGAACATTCTTTTCGTCTATACCACCAAGGAAAAGGCTGAAGAATATGTCAAGAACACCCCTGCTCTTTCCTATCTGACTTACTACTACAATCATTTTGAACAGGACGAGACAAATATGAATCCTCCACTGACCATTTCTTGCAAGGAAATGGAAAACTTCATGATGGCTACCTGCAACATGAGTGAGCACTTGAAGTTCGTTAATGAATCCCAGTGTCACTTCAAAGGTGGCGAGAAGGTCAGGGTCATCGACGGCACTTTTGCCGGTGTTGAGGGTAGGGTGGCCCGTGTTGCTGGTCAGCAGCGTGTGGTTGTTTCTTTGTCAAACATCGGACTCATTTCTACGGCATATATACCCACGGCTTTTATAAGGCATATTGATACAGATTGAATAGTGAAACAGATAAAGAAGATATTTGCTGCCGCATCTATAGGTGGACACTGGAAACAGTTGTTGCGCATTACCAAGCCCTTGGAGAATCGGTTTGAGATAGTCTATGCATCAACTCATCCCAAATGTGCCACTATGACCGATGGTAGCACCTTTTATCTGATGAGCGATTTTAACAGGAAGGATGCGTGGCGTATGATACCCGCGTTTTTCCGTCTTTTGCGCATCATCAGGCATGAACATCCTGATGCCGTACTAACTACCGGTGCAGCTCCGGGACTGGTGTGCGTGTTGGCAGGATGGTTGCTGCGTTACAAAACTATATGGGTCGATAGCATTGCTAATGCCGAGCACCTGTCAGCCAGTGGTCGTATAGCTCGCCGTTTTGCATCACGTGTCTATACTCAATGGCCCGACCTGGCTCAAGAAGATATTGTCTTTGCTGGAACCGTTTGGGGAAATAATAGCAAATAATAATTTGAAATGATATTCGTAATCACTGGCACACAACTTCCCTTCGACCGTCTGATTCGCATAATTGACGAAGTAGCACCCCAACTGAATGAGGATGTTGTGGCGCAGGTTCACCATAGCAGCTATCATCCCCAACATATTAAGACGGTGGGTTTTCTGCCTCCCGATGAGTTTGATAAACTCTTCAGCGAGGCCCGACTTATTGTGTCACATGCTGGTATGGGCAGTATCCTGTCTGCTTTGCAACAAGAGAAGCCTATTATTGTATTTCCCCGCATTGCAGCCATGGGAGAGCATCGCAATGAGCATCAGTTGGCGACGGCGGACAAGATGCGTGAACAGGGATGGGTATATGTAGCCACCGACGAAGCGGAACTGAAATCGTTGCTGTTAACTCGCGATTTACACCCCTTGTTTCGTATAGGGAGTGCATGCGATGAAAGTCTTACACAGTCTATTGCTGATTTTATCGATAAAGGATGAAAGCTTTACATACACAGATAAGAAATAACAATCAAACGAACCGACTGATTCAACTATTTATTATAGCGGGGGATTTCGCGGTATTGTTCGTCTTGCTTTACTTTGTAGAGGGCACTATACACTTATCGCATGGTTGGGACGAAGAAAAACAACGGGCTTTCTGGATGACATGTACCTTTGCCTTCGTTGTAGCCGAATATTTCTTTCCCACGCTCATCCATGAGCGTATAGTCGGTGCTAACGATATACTGAGTCGCACTACGATGCTTGTATCAACACAGACCTTGTTATCCTATTTGTTGTTACGTGCCATTCGTTTTTTGTCACGATTAGGCTGGCAGATCTTTGCCATGGGTTTTGTCATGCTCGTTGCCATCATCTTGCTACGCTTTATAGAGCGATGGCTGGTGAAGAAGCTCCGACAGTCTGGCTACAACACACGATACGTTACGCTGATTGGTTCGGACAAGGAGTTGCAGTCCTTGTACCAGAAACTTATAGGCAACTCCACTTACGGCTATGAGGTTCGCCACATTTACGGCGACATTGAGGGGCAGCGTCATGATGGCAGTATTAGCGATTTCGTAGCACTATTGTCTCATCCAGAGGGCTTGAAGCTGGGCGATGAGGTCTATTTGTGTGTGTCCCGCAAGGAACGTGAGTTGATTGAACAGACAGCCCGTCTGTGCGACCACCGTATGGCCAAGTTCTACTATTTGCCCACGGCAGAAGAGAAGCTGAACCTACGTCCCATCCTTATTGACGACATTGGGGTGATGACTACCTATATCAGTCCGTTGGAAGAACCGTTGAACAGATTGCTGAAACGATTGTTCGATATCGTCTTCTCCTTCCTGTGTCTGATACTCACAGCCCTGCTGCTGCCCTTCGTCGTGTTGGTGATCAAGCGCCAGAGTCCAGGACCGGTGTTCTTCCGTCAGCTACGCACGGGAATTGGCGGTAAAGATTTCTATTGCTATAAGTTCCGCTCCATGCACGTCAACGATGATGCCGACCGGCTACAAGCTACCGAGGACGATCCTCGCAAGTTCCCGTTCGGTGATTTCATGCGTAAGACCAACATTGACGAACTGCCACAGTTCTGGAACGTGCTACTCGGTGATATGAGCATCGTGGGCCCCCGGCCACACATGCTGGCACATACAGAGCAATACGACAAGCTGATAGACAAGTACATGGTGCGTCACTTTGTCAAGCCCGGCATCACGGGTTGGTCTCAAGTAACAGGTTTCCGTGGTGAGACCCGTGAACTGTGGCAGATGGAGGGACGTGTTGAGGGGGATATTTGGTACATTCAACATTGGAGTCTGTGGCTCGACATACGTATCATTTGGTTGACTGTCAAGACTATCTTCAAAAGAGACAAGAATGCTTATTGATAACACAAAGATATGAGCATTAATAAGAAAAAGTTTATCCTGGCGAATGTCACTTTGCAGACCGGTAACAAAGGGTGTGTTGCGCTTTGTTATAGTATGATGTATCTGATAGACGTTATTATGTCAGAAAAAAATATTGACTATCAGCTATATCTCACAGAGAGTAACGAGCGTTCAGGACATCATGAGCTGACGATTGGTGGAAGAAATATTGCGTACGAAAGCGTTGATAATGCTTGGCCTATTAGTTGGAGGAAAGCATACTTGCTGTTGACCAACTTCAAGAAGAATTACCGTCTCTACAAGTTATACAAGGATGCTGACTGCATTATGGATATCGGTCAGGGTGACAGTTTTGCTGACATCTACGGGAACAAACGTTTTGCAAAGATTGACAAAGTACACAGGCTGGCCCGCTTGTTCAGGAAGCCCTATTTCTTTCTCCCTCAAACCATTGGTCCGTTCCAGAATCCGACTATTCGTGAGAAGGCAGTCAAATCTATTAACAAGGCTGAAATCGTCATGACCAGAGACCGCCAGAGCTTGGATTACGTTAATGAACTGACAAATAGGAAAGCACACGTAAAAGAATATATTGACGTGGCATTCTTCCTTCCCTACAACAAAATTGAGTTCAACAAAAATGAAGTCCATGTAGGCTTGAATATCTCTGGTTTGCTTTGGAATGGAGGTTACACACGCAACAACCAGTTTGGTCTGAAGGCTGATTACCAGCACGTGATACGCAACATCATCAGTTTTTTCCTATCCAACGAGGGTGTCCGACTACATCTCATCTCTCATGTTGCTTCTGGTACACGGAATGTAGAAAGCGACTATGCTGTACTTTATGACCTGTGGAGAGAGTATCATAGCGAGCAGATGACACTGGCACCTTTTTTTCATTCTCCCATTGAAGCAAAAGACTACATTGCCGGTCTCGACTTTTTCATGGGAGCACGAATGCATGCAACGATAGCAGCCTTCTCTGCAGGTGTGCCAGTTTTGCCTATGGTCTATAGCCGTAAGTTCAACGGACTGTTCGTAGATACACTTGCATACGACCACCTTGCAGATTTGAAAGCCGATGACGAAAGTACTATTTTAACGAAAGTTGAAAATTGCTTTGCCTTGCGTGATAGTTTGAGACAGGAGATAGCCGATCAGTTAGCCTCAACAGTTTCCGAGCAAAAAGAGAAGTTGCTCGTTGATTTAACAGCTCAACTTAGCCAATGATTGATAAGATAAAGAAATATCATCTCTGTATGGGCTGTGGTCTTTGCGCTTCAGTATTAGGTGACGAGAAGTGCAAGATGCAGCTGAATGGCGAAGGCTTTTATGAGCCGAGGGTTATTCAGCCTCTTTCTTCGCCTGAATCCAAGTTGGTAAAGAAACTCTGTCCAGGCATCCATGTCGAGACTAAGTCGCACAAGGGGGTCTGGGGATCCATGATATCCGTTTGTGAGGGATGGGCTGCCGATGCCGACATCCGCCACAAAGCAGCTTCAGGCGGTGTAGTTACTTCGCTGGCTATCTGTGCCTTAGAACGAGGCCTTGTAGATGCTGTCCTGCAAGTTGGTGTCAGAGATGACTGTTATCTGTATAACGAACTGAGAGTGTCCCGCAGCAAAGAAGAAGTGCTTCGTAATGCCCAGTCCCGCTATGCACCCGCCTTAGTCCTTCATCGCATCAAAGAAATCTTTGACAGCAGCACAGAAAGTTTTGCTTTCATAGGAAAACCCTGCGACATTGCCGCCATGAAGAATTTTACTCGCTTGTATCCGCAATATGCCGAAAGGGTAAAATACTATATTTCCATATTCTGCGCAGGCATGCCCAGTTACAATGCAACTGTTAAGACATGGCAGATGTCAGGTCATCAAGACGAGCCTGAATCACTTAAATATCGAGGTGATGGCTGGCCAGGCAATTTTGTGGCCAGTTTCGAAGATGGCACGACCTTTCAACTGTCATACAATGAAAGTTGGGGAAAGATATTGGGGCATCATGTAGGTTTCCGTTGCAAGATATGTCCTGATGGCATTGGTATGCTTGCTGATGTAGCCGTAGGCGATAGTTGGAATACCAAGGATGGATATCCCGATTTTACGGAAAGTGACGGACGTTGTTTCTGTATGGTGAGAACCTCTGCTGGCGATGGCTTGATGAAAACTGCACTTGAAAACGGCTATATCGAAACGAAAGCATTGGACATCAAAAACATCAAGCAGCAGCAAGCCTATCAATACAAGCGTCGCAAACTGGAGGGATGGCGGTTGTTTCCTGTCCAACTGTTAACAGGAGGCATGCTGCATTTCAAGGGACTGGCCATCTGGCGTCAGGCCTTGTCAGCAAACTTTAGAGTAGGCATTCGTAATATGCGGGGAACTTATAAAAGGATAAAGAGTCTGAATGGGTAGTAGTCAGAAGATAGTCAGCGGCATCGTATGGTCTACATTGTTTAATATTGTCAATGCAGTCTATAATTTCGTGGCTGTTCCCATCCTCATTGGCTATTTCGGAAAAAGCCAATATGGGTTGATAGGGCTGGCCATGAGCATCAACGTATATATGCGACTGATGGACATGGGCTTCAACTCGACCAATGTTCGCTTCCTCTCCACATGGTTGGCAGAACATCGCCACGAAAAAGTACGGCAAGCCTTCCAGACCAGCCTTTCATTCTACGGAACAATCGGGTTAATCAATGGACTGATTCTTCTCGTTGTTTCGTTCTTTTCCGATTCTATCTTCAATGTCACACCCGAACAGGATGTCATATTGAAGCACCTGCTTTATATCCTCGCAATCGTAGCGTTCTGCAACTGGTTCTCGTCCTGTTTCGACCAACTCATCAAGGCTACGGAGAATGTAGCCTGGATTCAGCGACGGCAGATGATACCCAAGGCATTGCAGATCTTCGTACTGACCGCTACAGTGTTAATCGGCTTCAATATTGAGACCTATTACATTCTTACCTGTCTGGCTACGCTCTCCATCCTTCCACTGTCCATCGGAAAAATCCGCTGCGAGACACCTTTTGTCAATTTCCTACCCAAACTGCACTGGCCAACTTTCAAGGAGATGCTACCTTACAGCATGAACATCTTCTCTTTCAGCCTGTTCCAGTTCTCTTTCTATCACCTGCGTCCTGTATTCCTCGGCATGCAAGGTACGATGGAGTCGGTAGCCGACTACCGCATTCTAAACGGCATCATAGGACTGATACATATTCTGGCAAGTTCATTCCTACCAGTGCTGCTCCCTTCCACGGCGAAGGTTCTGGCACGTAAGGATAAGCAGGCCTATTATCGTGTGGCCTACGACGGCACGAAATATATCAGCATCATTCTCTGCTTCTGCACCTTCGGCATGATGACCGTTGGCTCTGATGCGCTGTCGCTCTATGTGGGTGAAAAATACCTTTACCTCATCCCATGGTTCAACCTATGGCTCATCTGTAATCTGGTGACACACAATCAGGCCATCTCAAGTCTTATTTTGGCAGATAGCGATATACGGGCTATCTCCTATAGCAGCATCGTTGCCTCTATTGTTGGTCTGGTGTCTTCATGGTTCCTGATTCCTTACTACGAAGTAGGTGGTGTAGTTATTGGCTTTGCGCTGTATGGAAGTGTCCAGATGGTGTTCTATTATTTGTATTATTGGCCGATGAAGATGAACATCAATTCATGGCGGGTTGGCTATTACTCCTTCGGACCATATCTCCTGTTGGGAGTCGTTGGCTATTTCATTTGCCATCTTTTTCCCCAGTTAGAAAACCATTGGGCTAACTTTTTTGTTCAAGGCATTGCCTTCACTATTATATATCTCTCAGTTTGGCTGCTATTGTCAACCAAAGATGACAGAGTGTTTTACCTTAAAATATTGAAGCGACAGAAATGAGAGATAATAGTGTAACGATTTCAAAGGCAAAGAGGAACTATGCGGTACGTTTCCTGGTTTTTACAGGTGACCATACCATGGAGGTGCTTATATGGCATTTTCTTTCGTTAAAAATAGTCTCGTTACTACTGATTGCTATATATAGACTACCAATCAAACAACTTTCTGAATTCCCGTTATCGAAGAATATGCACATCAAGGATGGTGGATTCTATACCTCTGTGTTGGTGTAGGGATTCCAATTCTTGGTACCTATGGTTATCACCGATTAAAGGATTCGATAATATGCAAAACTCAATCATGCAATTCTTGATTATATAAATGATGGATACATTAACTATCATACTACTCGGATTAGTTGTCCTTCCTTACCTGAAGTGGATACTCATCATATTGGTTTTCCCTTTTCAGGTAATGCACGGTCAGATTCTGAGAAAATGGGAAAAGAGCAAAAATGCGCCACTAGTATATCGCGTTTTTGACAAGCCGTACAACTACTGGGAGAAAATCTTTAGAAAAGGTTGGCAGCGCTATATGTTGTTTCAAATCAGCCTCGTGCCGTCACACCATCTGCGCAGGTTTGTCTATAAAGCACTTGGAGCGGAAATCGGTAAAAACGTAATATTTCATTTCAAAACCGAAATCCGAGGCATACATAAACTAAAGATTGGCAAGGGCACCATCGTCGGTGACAATACGTTGCTTGATGCAAGAGCAGGACTGACATTTGGTGAGAATGTTAACATTTCATCCAATGTTTCATTATATACTTACCAGCATGACCATCGTGATCCTTATTTCAGATGCACATCTGATAACACAAAGCCCATCATAATCGGCAATCGAGTATGGCTTGGTAGCAACGTGACGGTTTTGTCTGGTGTCAACATAGGTGAAGGGGCTGTCTGTTGTGCTGGCTGTGTTGTCACCAAAGATGTTGAACCCTACGCCGTTGTGGCAGGCATTCCTGCAAAAAAAGTAAATGAACGCCCCCGAGACTTGCAATATGAGTTCAAGGGGCGCGCAGTAAGGTTATATTAAATGTCAATAATAGTTTCGATACTTACAATAATTACTTTTGTATCATGCCTGATGATGTTTTTCATTAGGCAAGAGCAAAAAGTTGCATTGCTTGTAATGGGCACAATGACGCTGACCCTTGTCAGTGTTCCCGTCATCCCATTGCACAAGGCGAACTTGCTTTTGCCAATATTTTTTCTTTTATCTGAATGGAAATCATTAACACTTCAGATAAAGAAGATATGGAGCATACCTTATCTGCGTTTTGCTTTTTCCATCCTTATTATCTCTACAATAGTCTGTGCATTCACCACTACATATACAAAATCCTGGAAAGTAATTCAAGCTGAACTCTTTTTTAAATATTTTGCACTTGTCTATGCTTTTATGGCAGTGAAGAACGAACGTTCCCTAAAGCCAATTCTTAGAATGTCTATCTATTGCCTTATCGCATTAACCTTCTTCGGTATCCTGAACTACATCGACAGAAGTGCAGAGTTAGTAAATGAACTGACAAAGGGTAAGACTAATTGGGTATACGATATTGAATTCGGGAACCTTTATTCAGGAAGATCCCGATTCAGGGTACAGTCTATGTTTAAATCACCTTTTGACTATGGGTATATCTGTGCTGCAATTATGATGTTACATATACACGCATGGTATAATCAAATGGAGAGGAACAGATCTTTTGTTGTAGCCATGATATGTTGCGCATTTGGAATAATATCATGCGGATGCCGTATAGTATGGGTAGGAGCACTGTTCTCTGTAATATGCTACTATCTCTGGAGTTTCAGATTAGGCAGAAACATGATATTAGGAATTGTTGGAGTTATTCTCTTTGTTTTATCATATAATTTCATCCCTGCAGTCGAGAAAAAAGTGAATACTTTAACAGATATCTTTGTTGAAGACAGCGAATCAGGAGGCAGTTCCATTGCAATGCGTACCACTCAGTTTATGATGACACTATACTATGTGGAGGGAAACGAGTTGTTTGGAAGAGGAAAGGGATATTTTAAATCCGAAATATGGAATCCTGATGTTGATGAGGTACAACGGCAAGAAACAGGATTGCAAGGAATGGAAAGCGTCATCATGGGTTACATACTCGAACGAGGTTATTTCGGTCTCGCCTTATGGGCTGTATTTATTTTTATACTTTTCTCGTATTTCCGAAAAAACAAAGAAAGAAATAAGATGTTAACCGGCTTAGGAGTGTCTATCCTTGTTTTGTATCTGATTTTCTCAATAGGTACAGGAGAATTAGGTTCTGTCTATCCTACAATGCTATTACTCGGTTTTGTCATCAAGGCCATCGAATCTTATAGACACATAAAGCTACATAATAGGCTTAATAAACTGAGACGTTATATTAGTAATATGCTCTTTACATTATCAAAACGACGATATGCATCATATTAAAAACGACATGTAATGAGAAATAAAGGCATTGCCATTATCATTCCTGCCTATAAGGCAAAATTCCTGCCAGCTGCGCTTGAGTCTATTGCGGCCCAGACATGCAAGGATTTTACCTTGTACATAGGTGATGACTGCAGCCCAGAACCGATAAGTGATATTGTTGAACAATATCGTGACAAGATAGAGTTGGTATTCCAGCGGTTTGCCGCCAATATAGGTGGGAAAGACTTAGTTGCCCAATGGGAACGGTGCATTGCCATGAGTCATGATGAGCCTTACATCTGGTTGTTCTCTGACGATGATGTGATGGAACCTAACTGCGTGGAACTGTTATTGAGAACGATTGATGAAACAAAAGGTGCATACGACCTCTATCACTTCGATGTGAATGAAATCAATGACGAGGGCAAGGTGACCAAGCAGCTTCCAGCTTATCCGCAAGTTCTTAGTGCATACGACTATTACAAGGGGAAGTCTTCTGGGAAATATCGCAGTTACGTGGTAGAAAATGTCTTTTCTCGCAGGATATATGAACAGTCGGGTGGTTTCAAGAACTTCGACCTTGCCTGGGGAAGCGATGTGGCTACATGGTGCATCTTTTGTGGTAATAAAGGCATGTTTAAGATTCCTGATGCCAAAGTTTGTTGGAGACGAAGTGCGGAGAATATCACACCAAATATCTCTTTCTCTATTGCCGAAAGAAAAATAATAGCTAACTGTAAATTGCTAGCATGGTCATATGATTTTTTTGGGAATAATGAGATTGTATGGAAACAAAATAGAAAAACTTTTATTCGTGTTATTCGACGATACAGGAACTTGGTCTCCCAAGAGAAGCTTCAGCAAGCTTATAAATTATTCTTTGATACACATGGTCATAAAAAACAGAGGTTTTTAGTCTATTTTATTTCTATAATACCTAAATTTTTGTATAATATATGTGGAAAATTATGAAATACATCATATCTACTATTGTAAACTGGCCACTATATGTGGCATTAAAGATAATGGCAGACTTTTTAAATGACAAGTATGCTCAGATGTGGTATGAGGATGCTGCCAATTTCCCGAATAGAAACTTTTTTCAACTATTAGCTGAAAGACCATACTATAGAACTGTATTGTTTTATCGTTTGAAAATTATTGGAAGTATATTCAGACACTTTTACCCAACATACACACATTTCGACCTTCCTTCGTATAAAAAGGTTCCCATTGGCCCAGGAATTTATTTGGATCATCCATATTCAACAGTATTGGCCGCCACATCTATCGGAAAGAACTTTAAAACAAAGCAATTAGTCACTGTTGGAAACAATAGAGGCAGGAGACCCTCCATTGGCAACAATGTGTTTATCGGTACTGGTGCTGTGGTTTGTGGCGGAATCGTTATTGGAGATAATGTTCAGATTGGTGCCAATGCTGTAGTAATGAAAGATGTTCCACCAAACTGTACTGTAATCGGCAATCCTGCCATCATAGTTAGGAAAGATGGTGTAAGAGTAAATATTCCGCTGTGATGAAAGTCTATTTTGTTGTCAAAGAACCTTCTGAGCGAACCATCAATCATTTTGTATCTTCGCTCGGTGACGCCCTTCAAAAACAAGGGTGTGAGGTGGTCTATGGCCTTAATCGGCTATGGACGGACGAGGTCATGGACTGCGACATCGTACACTTCCAATGGCCGGAAGGCATTTTTGGATTGTTTGGTCATAAGGTCACAGACGATGAACTCGCACGTACGGAACAGCGACTGACGTTCCTGAAAGAACAGGGAATAAAGATATTCGTGCAAGTCCACAACTTGAAACCACATACCAATAGGGACAAGAATGTGCTGCGCCTCTATGAACTGCTTTATCAGCAAGTTGACGTGATGGTTCACATGGGGAATTACAGCCGTGAGTTATTGCAACCACAATATCCAAATGCTCATCATATTGTGATACCTCATCATATCTATGACAATGTGCTTTCTTTCTCTGTTTCTCAGCAAGAGGCACGACAGCGTTTGCGCCTTCCTGCAGATAAGAAAATTGTGTTGAGTTTCGGCAAGTTCCGTAACGATGAAGAGCGCGACTTCGTCCTGTCACTAAGAAAGAACTTTAACTCTCAATTTTCAATTTTCAATTCTCAATTTTCAACTGTCTTCCTTATGCCCGGCTTTTATCGTCAGACATTGCATACATGGAATCCGAAGAAACTAGTTCCACGTCTGTATCATACGTTGTGTTACAGGCTGAAAGGCATTCAGTTCAGCAACGAAGTCATCCCTGATGACATGATGCAGTACTACTTCTGCGCTGCCGATGTGGTGCTGATTCAGCGGCTTGATATTCTAAACTCAGGTAATCTTCCGATGGCCTTTCATGCAGGCAAAGTGGTGGTGGGGCCTGATGTGGGCAACGTAGGACAGATATTGCGCGAGACAGGCAATTTCACCTTTAACCCAAACAACACAGAGAGTGCAATATATGCTCTGCAAGGCGCATTGGCCGCCATTTCAAAAGGTGACGAGAACAGAGCATACGCTGTCAAGCACTGGTCTTCTGGCATTATTGCGAAAAAATTGCAAAAGTGTTATCAAGAAGCAATTAGTACGAATTATAAACAACAAAATAACGTTTAAAGATGACAGATATCGTTTTCAATACGGGGGAGACTCAATCAGAGTTGAGAGCCAAGTATAACCCAGAAGGAAGCATTCTACGTAAGGCACAGATGAGGATGTTGGGCATGCTGATTTATTTTGATAAAGTATGTAAGGAACAAAATATACCCTATCGCATTGACGGCGGCAATGTTTTGGGGGCTGTCCGTCATGGAGGATTCATTCCTTGGGATGATGACGTAGATGTCGTGATTATGAGAAAAGACCTTCATCGACTTTGTAATTATCTGATAAAAAATCCGCATCCTCAGTATAAGCTCCAAACATTTGAAACTGATTATGGGTATGTTGGTGCATGGGTTGTACTCCGCGACACAAAAAGTGAATATATTCAGGATAGTACTGTTCATAACGCCCGCAAATACCGTGGCCTGCAAATTGATATCTTCCCTTACGAAAACAGAGTGTTAAAACCCTTTCATAAATTCTCTGCTAAAATCACGAAAAAGAATGGAAAATGGTTTGTCGGCAGACACATGAAGGTAGCACGTATGGTATATGTCCTGCAACATCGAGTCCTCCATCCCTTTTTTAGGGCAATTGGCAGGCTCTTTGGTAATCCAGACATTTATTGGTATCCCTATGGGGCAAGGATTTACAGGTCTCATACATCCAAATCCCAATTTCCTTACAAGGATATTAGTTTTGAAGGGCATCAGTTCCCCGGGCCTGCAGACCCAGACCTGTTTTGCAGAGAGTTCTATGGTGACAGATACATGGATTTACCGGATGTTTCTGCAAGAGACCACCATAAGGCAACCTATCGGATATGGGACTAAACTTATGTTAGAAAGAATGCTATTATGAATCAGCCAATCATTGAAACGACAGGTGGTGTGTTGCATCCGGAGGACCTCGCATTTATCAATAATTGTATTTGTGAAGTATTCGATTGCGAGCCATCGCAGATTACAGAATTACAGCCTTTACAGAAGGGACTTTCCAACTCTGTCCTATCTTTCAAATTCAATGGAGGAAAATATGTGTTCCGCTATCCAGGACTTGGATCAGAGATTCTTATAGATAGAGGAAGAGAGTCCATTGTACAGAAGCAGATTGAGGATGCCGGCGTTGACACCTCTTTAGTTGCGATGAGCGTTCGATATGGTTGGCGTATTTCCCGTTTTGTAGAAACGCGTACCTTTAACTATCATGACGTGAATGACATGGTAAGGGGTATTATTCAGTTGCGTAAACTTCATGCTGTACGCCCGAAGGTCAGATGGGAATTTGATATCAAAGAAAAATGGGAATCCATTCGTGATATAACACCTGAAGACAAATACGGAGAGCATTTTGCTGATTTCCCTGAGTTCAAGGAGGTCAAGGAGAGAATATACAAGCTATATGAACTGGCAAAGACTGATGGTATCAAGAAATGTCTGACACATGGTGACTGCCGTGACGAGAACTTCCTGATTAACGACCATGAGATTCACCTCATTGACTGGGAATATGCAGGATATGGCGACCCAGGCTTCGATATCGGGTCATACGTTTGTGGCGGCGACCATTCCGAGGAAGAGGTTGACAGGATTCTGTTTACCTATTTTGGCAGGAAACCGTCAATCAAGGAACAGCGGCATTTCTATGCTTATATTGCTATCACAGGTTTCTTCTACATGCACTGGACGATGTATAAAGAGTCCCAAGGTCAGGTTATTGGTTACCTGAAGCCTCAGTGGTATCATTTTGCGAAGGAGTATAGCAAGAAAGCCTTGCCACTTTATAACGAATAAAACGAAAGAGTTATGACATACATAATATTAGTAGCCGGTCAAGGCAAGAACCTTCAACCTCTGACATTGAGTCATCCTAAAACTTTATACAAGCTGGATGGAAAGACAACCGTACTCCAGCGTTTAGTTCGTTCCATTAGGAAGCATGACAAAGAAGCGGAGATTGTTGTCGTTGTAGGCTTCATGTACAAACATATCCAAAAGGAATTGGAGGATGACAATGTGAAGTTCGTGCATAATCCGTTCTACTCAGTGACCAGTTCTATGGGTTCTCTCTGGTTTGCCAAGGACTATTTGCAGCGAGAGAACGTAACCATCATCAATGGTGATATTGTGGCAAGCGACAAACTGATACAGGATGTGATTAGTCAGCATACGGATTACCCTTACGTATTACTCGATAGCACTCATAAAGATGCTAACAAATACAACGTGCAGGTTCAAGGTGATTTGGTTTGTGTGATGAGCAAGAACCTTACACAGTTTTTGGGTAATTATGCCAGTATCACAAAACTCGATGCCGTTTCTTCCCGTTTCCTGTTAGAACAGTTGAACCAGATGGTCAATGAAGAAATGTACAACCTGTTCTTCGAGGATGCTTTGGTACAGATGATTTTCCAGAAGAATTTTGAACTCTACTACAAAGACATCAAGGATTATCAATGGACAGAAATAGACAGTGTGGATGATTTGCTGAAAGCACGTCAAATTCAAGAGGAAAGCGAGAGATGAATTACGTCATTATTATTGCCGGAGGCGTTGGGAGCCGTTTGGGAGCTTCTGTACCGAAACAGTTTGTGGAAGTATTGGGTAAGCCTGTGATTGCCTATACCATGGAGCATTTTCAGAACCATCCCGAGATTGATGCCATTGAATTGGTATGCGTAGATGGGTATCAGGATTACTTGAAAGGCATTGCTGAACGATACGGTATAACCAAGGTGATAAAGATTGTGACAGGCGGCTCAGAATATGAAAGGTCGATAATGAACGGAGTAGCTGGGCTTGCAGGCATTGCCCATCCTGACGATGTGGTTATGATACACTGGTCGGCATCACCTTTTCTTTCCGAAGATATTATCTCTGACAATATCCGTATCTGCAAAGAAAAAGGCAATGCGATGACTGCCAGTTACTCCTATCTTCTTTATGGAACTAATGATGGAGAGTGTTCCAAAAAGGCTATTAATAGAGATTCCTTTATGACGTTGTCAGCCCCACAGTCTTTTCTTTACAAGGTGATTGCCGATATCTATAAGCAGGTAGAGGAGAAGAAGATGTTTGATTTTGTTGAGCCACATACCACTGCCTTTATGACAGAATTGGGCATACCAATCTATTTCTCAAAAGGCAGTCATACTAATATTAAGATAACAACCAAGGAAGACATAAACCTGTTCTTAGGTTATCTCTTGGCTCAGAAATATAAAGAAGAGCACAAAGAATCCGAATAGTATGAGTAATCATCCCCTCATCAGTGTAGTGCTGCCCACCTACAATGTAGCGCAGTATTTGCGGCAATGCCTGGAAAGCGTTGCGGCTCAGACCTACCGTAACATTGAGGTAATCATCATCATTGATGGAGCCACTGATGGTTCGTACGAGATTGCCCAAGACTTCTGCAAGACAGACAGTCGCTTCTCCGTCTATTGGCAGGAGAATGCAGGCAGTGGTCCTGCCCGCAACAATGGGTTGGCACACTGTCAGGGAGAGTTCGTCATGTTTGTGGATCCCGATGACTGGATAGAGCCGGAGTTGTTGGAGAAACTGTATGAGGCTCAGCAGGATGGAGATTGTGATTTGGTAGCTACAAGGAGAACCCGTGTCTTGTGTGACAATAACAATCATATCTTGAAAGTTATTCCTCGCCATTTCAAAGAAGAGACCATTCATGGGCAGAAGGAGATTCGCCAATCATATATTAGAATGTTAACTTCTGAAGTTGTGGGCTCTCCTACGCAAAAGTTATACAAAATGTCGATTATAAGGAATTCTGGCGTGGAGTTCCCTCCTTTACGCAGGTCGCAGGATGTTGCTTTCAATTATAGGTATTATTCCTGTATTCAATCGTTAAGGCTTATTTCGTATAGTGGTTATAACTATAGAATAATGGCAAAGCGTGCGCCGGGTAAAAGTGGGCAGGATTATTATAAAACGATTGAATGGTTCTACAATGACTATCAGCGTCTTTATCAGTCATGGAATATGCCTTTCCCTGAACAAGACTTGTGTGATTTCTTTTTTAGAGTACGCATTTATGCCAACTTGCAGCAGTTTGCTGCACATGGTTGGGACATGAAGCCCGTCGTTGAGAATTCAACGATTCAGCATATCTTTCTAACGGCAAATCCTCAGACTTTTTATCTGAAAACGGTTAAGAGCCTGCTTTGTAGGAGAAAATATGAGACGCTAAGGATATTTCTGATAATGATTATGTTTGTTAAGCGGTATTTGAACAAATGAACATTAGTTATACGACAAGACACCATCTGTGCTTAGGTTGTGGCTTATGTGAAGACATTTGTCCACAAGGTGCTATAACTATAGATATTCGCCAAGGAGAATACCGTCCGAGCGTCGATGAGTCCCTTTGCATCGGCAGCAAATGTGGACGATGTTCAGATATCTGTCCTGGGTTAGGTGTTGACCTTTTAAAATTATCATCAAGGCAGGACTCTCTAACGAACGGTCATGTTACGTGTAATGAGTATCTCGGTCGCTATGTACAACTTTATACCGGTCATTGTACAAATGAGGATATCAGATATCATTCTGCTTCCGGGGGACTGGTTACAGGTCTGTTGGTTTATCTGCTTGAGAAAAAGATGATTGATGGAGCTGTCGTGATACGGTTCTCTTCAATCGACCATCTGACGCCGGAGGTTTTTATTGCGCGTAATACTGACGAGTTGATTTCTGCTCGAAGTTCCAAGTATTGTCCAGTATCTATGCAAGGCGTCAGGAAGCAAATAAGAGAGGCCGAAGGGAAATATGTCATTGTAGGGTTGCCTTGTCATTTACACGGATTCAGGAAAATTGAAGAAAAAGACAAGAAATTCCGTGAACATGTATTTGCATATTGGGGGCTGTATTGTTCATCTGGCCGGACATTTCACCTGACTGATTATGTCCTTCAACAAAGACATATCAATCAAGAGGATATCCGTTATTTTTCCTATCGTGACGAGGGGTGCTTGGGGTCTTTAGTGGTCAAATATGGTAATGATGTATATAAAGAAAACTATCAAAGTTATTTTCATCCGCTTCGAAGCATTTTTATACCTCGCCGTTGTCATTTCTGTATTGACCACTCTGCAGAGTTGGCTGACATATCATTTGGAGATATACATATAAAGCCTTATTCTGATGATACTATAGGAATCAATTCTCTGATAGTACGAACCCCTCAAATGAATGATTTGTTACAACAAGCCATGAGGGATGGTGCTATTGTCATGGAAGAACTAAACGAGGCGAAATTAGTGGCTTCTCAGAAAATGGCCAGGGTAAAGAAAACAAAATATGCCTCCTTGGTCTATTGGTGCAAACGAATGGGAATGACAGTCCCCCAATACGATGTAAAACCGTATTTCAAAATAGGATTTGTAAAGTCTCTACTCTTTTTGATGAATCTAAACTTACAATACCAAGTGGGACATCATCGTAATCTGTGGTTTCTGATAAAATATATGAAAAAGAAAAGAAAGGCATGATGAAGATAGGTTGTGTTATAGCATATTCCAAAGGCCACAATAACTATGGAACTTCGCTTCAAGGCTATGCTTTGGTTCGGAAGATTCAGGAATTGGGATATGATGTGGAGATTATAGAATATGTCAAGCAACTCTCACTGATTGATAAAACCAAATACGTTATCAATGCTATACGTGCTGGAGAAATAAAAGTGCTGAAAAGGAAAGCACGGGGTAAAAGAGTATATAATAATCCTCAGTATGCTGAAGGTTTGAAGTTGCGTACAATAGCAGTAGATACTTATAAAAACAAAAAGCTGATTCCCTTATTTCATCGCTACATTGGTTTTAAGGCATTGTCTGAAGGTTCTTTAAATTATGATACCGTGGTTGTCGGATCAGACCAAGTTTGGACACCGTTGTCATTACCCAACAAGTTCTTTAATTTGTTGTTTGTGAAAGATTCTGTGAGGAAGGTGTCTTATGCCAGTAGTTTCGGTGTAAGTCATATTCCTGATTTCCAGAAAAAGGCCACAGGCCTTTATCTTGACAGGTTCTATAAAATCAGCGTCAGAGAGCAACGCGGAAAAGAAATTGTAGAAAGTCTGAGTCATCAGCAGGCATTAGTAGTAGCCGACCCCACACTGTTACTTACTAAAGAGGAATGGGAAAAGGAAATTACTGAAAACATATCGGAATCAACGGCTCAGAATGTTGCAAGAACAAAAGGGACTCCATATATCTTTTGTTATTTGATTTCGTCCAACAAAGAAGCGCGTATTCAAGTTCAGAGATTGAAGGATGAGACTGGCCTGCCAATGATCACCATCAGACACATGGAGCAGTATCGCGAGATAGACGAAACGATAGGCGATGAAGCTCCATACGCTGTTGATCCCAACGACTTTGTCAGATATATCAGTAAGGCACAATATGTATGTACGGACTCTTTCCATTGTACGGTGTTCTCTACGTTGTTTCATAGGCCATTTATGACTTTTTATCGTACCAGTCATCAAGTACATTCAAATAGGAACTCAAGAATTGATTCCCTATTTGAGATTTTAGGAATCAATAAGAGCCATATATTTAAAGATGACATCTTAAAGATTAAAGAACCGGTAGACTGGAATAGGGTAGATAACAATCTTGAAGAACTCAGATTAGATAGTTTAAAATTCTTGAAAACAGCATTAAAGTAATGAAGCAAGTTCTCTTTGTCGGTTGGGTGAATCAGGGAAGAGCTCCCGTGGATGGTGAGACCACCAAGAACCAATACATTATTGCAGAACTGAAGAAGTACTGCAAGGTGACGGTCTTGGACTTCTATCAAAAGAACCGCCATCCATGGATTTACCTTCAGGCACTGTGGGCGTTCATCACCCAACCGAAGGCCACCATCGTTTTGTCCACCTCAGCAAAGAATGTCTATGGTATGCTCAAGCTGTTTAAGGCACTGCGTGTCCGTCGCGACATCATTCACTGGGTCATCGGTGGCGCTTTTGGAAAATTTGTTCAAGAGGGAAGATTCCGAGCAGATATATTCAATTATGTGAAATATAACCTTGTGCAATGCAAGGGTATGATAGCAGAGTTGGAAAGTGCTGGAGTAAACAATGCCAGATTTGTCTCGAACTTCAAGCCCATTAACTATTACCCGGATTTAGAAAGAGCGATTTCAGACAGACAGGCAAGCGACAAGTTGCGCTTCGTGTTTCTAAGCCGTATCATGCTAGATAAAGGTTGTGACTATTTGCTGGAGGCTATCCAGATACTCAACAGAAAGGGACTACAAGACAAGTTCGTCGTTGACTTTTATGGCAGGATAGATGGTTCCTATCAAGAAACGTTTATACAGAAGTTAAACAACCTTGGTAATGCCAATTATAAAAGCTTGTTGGATTTGCGGACTAACGAGGGTTATGATACTTTGGCAACCTACCATGCTATGGTTTTCCCTACGTATTGGAAAGGTGAAGGCTTTGCTGGTGTTTTTATTGATGCATTTATTGCTGGCCTGCCCGTATTAGCATCTGACTGGGCGTACAATGCAGAGATTTTGTCTGGCGAACAATTAGGTCTCGTTTATCCGACTCACGATGTGTCTGCATTGGCTGATACCATGGAAAAGTGTATCCTGGGAAAAGCTGACCTAACGGGAATGGCTATAAGAGCAAGGGCTGAGGCGATTAAATATCAAGCAGACCGTGTAATGACAGAAGAATATTTGAAAAGTATTAATTTGTTATGAAGGCTATCATCCTATTTCTTGTTCAGGTACTCGTAACTCTTAAAATCTTGACACCTATTCGAGTGGCAAGACTTAAATTCTTCTACAAGTTGCACCGTTGGCCCAACTTTGAGCACCCCAAAGACCTCAACGAAAAAATCAACTGGATGAAGTTCTACGGGGATACAAGTCAGTGGCCGTTGTTGGCAGACAAGTATCGTGTCAGAGATTATGTGAAGGAATGTGGCTTAGAAGATTGTCTCATTCCACTTATTGGCAAGTGGGACACAGTGGAGGAGATTGATTGGGAGAAACTGCCACAGCAATTCGTCATGAAATGCAACAACGGCAGTGGCGATGTGGTGATATGCAAGGATAAGAGTTTGTTGGACATCGAGGCCACGAAGAAACATTTTTGCAAAAGCCTCCATGAAAAATTGAGCGTTTTGTCTGGCGAACCTCATTACGCACTAATAAAGCCATGCATCATAGCAGAAAAATTATTAGATGTATCAACACAGCCATGCAATTCAAATTCGCTGATCGATTACAAGATATGGGTATTTCATGGGAATCCCAAGTTTATATGGTGTACATGGAACCGCAAAGAATATCATGCAAATGTTGCATTATATGATATGGATTGGAAGTTTCATCCAGAATGGTCTGTTTGGACTAATCACTATGTGAAACCCATGGAACAAATTCCCCGTCCCCGAGAGTTTGATCGTCTTATCGAAATTGCTGGAAAACTAGGCAAAGGGCTACCTGCAGCTCGCATTGATTTATATATTGTAGACGATAAAATCTATTTTGGCGAAATTACAATGACATCACAGGGAGGCTATCAAGACTTTTATACACAAGAATTCCTTGACAAGCTTGGTGAACTTACAGTATTGCCAATAGACTAAAAGATGAACATAAATCGTATAATCTGCCATATCATCTGTTGTCTGATGCTGTCATCAGTATCATTTGCACAAACTTGGCATGATGCTGCTTCAATAAAAAAAGAACTCATACAGGCAGCCCTTCAAGGAAAGATCTACTATAGCCAGTTTAATTTCTACGATCCAAGGAAAAGCGGAGAACTGAAGTCTGTATATGAAAGCGTGTTACGGTGCCGACCTCAAATATATGGTGTAGATTTCTATTATGCCAGTGGTACATGGTACAAGTCAAAAGATATTCGGAAAGCAAGAGAGAACCTGATAAAAATAGTTAGGGAGACTTGGCGTGAACACCGAGCCATAGCAAGTTTTTCGTGGCATCTGGAAAATCCGTATGTTCCTACAGGATTCCCACGATCTGCGGGATTTCGATATATTAACAGTAAACACATCCCCGATTATCCTGCCGAACATCGCTATGTTGTTAAAGAGATTCTCGAAGGGCGGGGTGGCGTGTGCGGCAAGGGAAATCTGTCGGGAAAAGACAATGCGTTGGGTTATCCCTCTCCCCGAACATGGTTTGAAGACAGATGTAAAGAGGTCGCAAGCATTATTAATGAATTGGTTGACGATGATGGAAAGCCTATTCCCTTTATCTTTCGTCTGTGGCATGAATGGGAAGACAGTTGGATGTGGTGGGGAGCCAAGTATGTGTCGGCAGAAGACTATAAACGTTTTTTCATATTAACCGAACAAACCATCAAGAAATATGCTCCTAAGGCACAGATTTTATGGGCATATTGCTCAGACCGTTTCGTAAACAATGAAAAAGAATATATGGAACGTTACCCTGGCGACCGCTATGTTGACGTGATAGGATTTGACGATTATGCCATCGGGAAGTCTGATAAGGATTGGAACGCTGCTGTAAATAGAGCTAAGATGGTGAGCAGAATTGCACGAAAAAGGAATATGGCAACAGCATTGTTTGAGACAAACAACAATAAGCAAAAGGTTCCCAATTATTATACCAAACATTTGAATCGAATGCTAAAAACTAAAGGAGTGAATCTTAGTATCGTTCAGATATGGAGTTTGAAAAATTTCAATGATTCAATTGATATGAAATCTTTTGTCAACCAAAGGAATGTGATTGCAAGGAAGGTGAAATATGAATAAAGAAGTCACGACAAAAGTTCCGAGACATGGCGGAAAGAAGTGGTTAGCCTTTATCCGTTACGCTTTGAATCCGGATGCTTTTGAGGCGCCGGAGATGGACGAGAAGGACTGGGTGCTGCTGTATCGCTTTTCATACCGGCATGCCATTCTCGGAATTGTCTTCGAAGGCGTGAGGCGTCTGGGAGAGGGTGGAAATATTCCACATCGCGTCTTGAAGGATTGGCTTGTCAATGCGGTGAAGATAGAGAAGAAGAATGTCATCGTCAACCATGTAGCAGCGAAGATGTATCGGCAGCTGACGGGCGATGGCTTGCGGTGTTGTGTGCTGAAAGGGCAGGGTAATAACCTGATGTATCCCAATATGTTCTGCCGTACTCCTGGCGATGTTGATGTCTGGCTGACAAGGGATGTAGAGCACCAGCCTGATGTAAGAACGGTGATTGAATATGTGAGGAACCATAACCCGAAGGGGAAAACCGTATATCACCACATAGACTATGGCGACTTTGAGGGTACTGACGTTGAGGCTCACTACCGTCCGTCATTCATGCTTTATCCTGTCCATAACCGTCGGCTGCAAAAGTGGTTCAAAGAGCATGCTGAAGAGCAGTTCGCGAACCGTGTGGAACTGCCGAGAGATGCGGGAGTGATTGCTATCCCTACGCCTGAATTCAATGCCGTCTATCAGTTGGCTCATATCTATAGTCACCTGTTGAACGATGGCATAGGGCTACGCCAAATCATCGACTACTATTACGTGATGCTGTCCATCAAGGATAAAGAGGGCTTGGAGGATACTTTACGCTATTTGGGACTGGAGAAGATTGCCGGTGCCGTGATGTGGGTCCTGCACACCATGCTTGGCATGGAGCAGCGGTATCTGATAGTTGCCATGGACGAGCAGCGGGGACGTTTGTTAGCTCAGGAGATGATGACTGGTGGCAACTTCGGACACAAGGTACCGTTGAAAAAGTCGGATGTCGTCGGGGAGAAGCCTCTGTGGCGGCTTCAAATCAGGAAGAATATCCTGCGCCTGCAGAGGGATATGCGACTGGTGCGCTACTTCCCGTCGGAGTGTCTTTGGGAACCGTTGTTCCGTCTCTATCATTTCTTCTGGCGGGTGGCTATGCGTAACTATGGATAACTGACCTGTTGAAACGGGAAATGAATTGTTAAGGGACTTGCCTGTATGGCCAAGTCCCTTTTTTTGTGTGTCATGGCGGCTTTTCGTGTTAATTCCCGCCAAAGAATGTTAATGCCGTTAAGAATTGCGCCAGCATGTTGGCGCAATGATGTTGAAAGTTATTCGTACCTTCGCAGCATGAATAGTAAACAAACGGACAAACATCGCCAAGAGTTTCGACCATGTAGGTCATGTTATTTATGCCCTGAAATCCTTCTGAAGCACCACCCCCTCTATATTTCCGTTCCCCTATAGGGGAACTCCATATAGAGGGCGGGCTTCCACAGGAAAGCAAAAACGATAAACAATGAACAATGAAGATTCACGACGTACTCACCCCCTCCTTGAATCCTGAAACGTTAAACTTGAAACCCTAAACTTTCAACTAAAAAGTCTATGACTTTTTGATCAAAACTCATATACTTTTCACTAAAAAACATATCACTTTTTTACCAAAAACACCCTATTTATGAAAGCAATGCTAAAGCAAGAACTCGCCATCTTCTCCCTGGGCATCAAGAACCGCAAGGGCGGTGCAGAGTCAGAAGACGAGTTCACCGTCGCCCAGAACATCGAGGGCGTCAAGTTTCGCGCCCGTGCCACTGGCGAACTCATGGCCAAGAACCTCAACCTCGAGGCATCCATGAAGAAGGCCAAGGCCGTCGATGACAAGGGCAACAACACCACGCAGCCTCAGAATCCCTAAAGATTATTATTTGCAACTCTGATACTTTGTCTCGAAGTTACTCTCGCTCGACAAAATAAATGAAAATTTTTTGTTTTCCTTTGGTTTTGTCCTCACTTATTCGTAACTTTGCAGGCGAAATTATCAACGTCAACGATTATGGCAGCAATAACATCTATTCCCAAATCACCCCAGATGATTATCACGCTGGAAGACAATGCGCTTGTGGCTGACATCAAACGCGCCCTGAAAATGATACGTGGCGTGGCATCGGTGCGCGTGGCAAATGTTGGCGACGACAAGACTATAACTCCCGCTATGCGTCAGTCTATCAATAAGGCGCGCCGCGAATTTGCTAAGGGCGAAACCATCACATGCCGTACTCCCGAGGAGATGCAGCGCTACTTTGACAGTCTATGATATACGTGATAGAATACTCCAAGGAGGCTGACAAGACACTGCGCAAGTGGAAGAAGTCTAATCCCCAGCTCTTCAAGAAGGCAACGAAGGTTCTGATAGACATCATGCAGCATCCCCGTACAGGATTGGGCCACCCCGAAGCGCTCGTTGGTGGCAATGAAGTGACCTACTCACGACACATCACAGCTCACGACCGCATCATCTACGATGTTTACGATGAACGCGTCACGGTACTTGTAGTTCAAGCTGAAGAGCATTATAGCGACAAATAAACATCCCCCATGCCCTAATAAAAATTCCGAACCGCTCCAAGCGAGCAGTTCGGATTTCTTTTGTTCCTGACAAGTAGCACTTGCCGCTATTTCAGTTTGTAGAATAAAGAGTAAAGTACCGGGATGATGATGAGTACAATGATGGTTCCTGCGATGAGTCCACCCATGATGGCTGCTGCCAATGCGCCAAACATGTCATCGAAGAGCAAGGGTACCATTCCCAGCACAGTGGTGAGCGATGCCATAGTCACTGGTCGCAGACGGGAGAGTGACGCATCGATAATGGCCTGCTGGCTGTCTTTTTCGCTTCGTAGCTGCAGACGCATCTCATCAACGAGTACGATGCCGTTTTTAAGCATCATGCCTACCAGACCCAATATTCCAACGATGGGCACAAAACCGAAGTTCTGACCGGAGAGGAGTATGGCGGGAATAACGCCTACAAAGACGAACGGTATGCAACAGAAGAGCAGCAACGAGGTGCGGTAGCTGCGGAACAGCCACACCAGAATGCCGAACATCAGCAGTACCGCTAGCGGATAATTGGCAAAGAGGTTTTCTATCGACATGTCGGTAGCCTTCTTCTCACCGCCCCAATCGGCTTCGTAGCCGGCGGGAAGCTGTAGTTTGTCAATCTCCTTCGCCAGAATCCTACGCGCCTCTTCTATGCCATAGCCTGGTGCCGGTGAGCCTTCAATAGTCTGTACGCGCTTACCGTTGTAATGAGGAATCACCGGTTCTTCCCATTCTATGCGTATGCCATCGCTCAGCTCTGCCAGATGTGCGGTATTGGTCAGCTGCGGCATCTCCCCGCTTTTCACGGCATCCAACAGGCGGTCTTTGTCGGTGAGATTGTTGATGTCGGGCAGCATGCTGAATACAGTGGCATCGTCAAGGCTGGCCAGTGGCTGACCTTTGCCGTCAGTGATGTTCACGTAGATATTCTTTTTCTCCGTACCTTGATAGAAAACGCCTACTGGCAGACCGTCGGTAGCCGACATGAGCGACAAGCCTACGTCGGAACGCGTAATGCCTTTCTGACGAGCTGTGGCCTGATTATAGGCAACGTGCAGAGTGGGGTAGCGCGGCATCCAGTCGCTCGTTACCGGTGCCATGACGCCCGTGTTGCGTACGATGGCCATCGCTGTGTCTGCCAACTGATGCAATACGGCAGGATCAGACCCCAGGAAACGCAGTTCGATGGGGTAGCGCATGAACATGAGGTTGTATCTCTTGACCTTGACGTATGCATTGGGATATGCGGCAGAGAGCTGGGTCTGCAATTCATCGACGTGCTTGTCGAGGATACGATTATCCTTGAAATCCACTATCAGCTCACCGTAAGCCAGCGATGGCAGTGCTACGGAACGTACCAGGTTGTAGCGACAGGGCGTGGCTCCCACTGACGTGGTGACGTGTGTCACGTAGTCTTTTTCCATCAGTTTCTTACGCATGCTCTCCAGGTCTGACTTCACCTGACGGGAGTCGTGACCTTCGGGCAACTGATATTCAATATACAGCTGGTCGTATTCCATGTCGGGGAACAGTCCCTGGGGCATCAGCTGGTAGGCAAGACCGGCTATCAACAGCAGGAGCAGCATCAGCGACACCGTCAGCTTGCGATGGCGAAGCGACTTGCTGAGTACGTTTGCGAGCATGCGGTGCCAGCGACTGTTGTAAAGGGGCTGTGGCGCTTGCTGCTCTTTGGTGACCAGCCAGCGTTTGGCGAGGATGGGTACAAACGTCAGCGCCAATATCCACGACAGGAAGAGCGACACGGCTAACACGATGAACATGTCGCGAACGTAGAGACCCGTGACGTCAGGACTCAGATAGATGGGTAGGAATGCCAGAATGGCTATCAGTGTAGCTCCCAACAGGGGGATAGCTGTCTTTCGTCCGATGGCTGTGAGGGCTTCCATGCGCGACTTTCCTGCCTGGCTATCGACTAAGATGCCATCCACGATGACGACGGCATTATCTACCAGCATGCCCATCGCCAAGACGAATGATGCCAAGGATACGCGCTGCAGGGTTCCGTCGAAGTAGTAAAGCACAAAGATGGTTCCCAGCACGGTAATAACCAGTGTGATACCCAGGATGAGTCCTGAGCGGAAGTTCATGCAGAAGATGAGCAGCACGATTACCAGCAATACCGATTCGAAGAGGTTCAGCATGAAGTTTCCCAGTGCTGTGCTCACGCGTTCGGGTTGGTAGAATATCTTTTCGCACTTCACACCTGCGGGCAGACGAGTGCTTTCAATTTCTTCAAGCTTTTTGGTGACTTCATTTCCGACCTTGATGATGTCGGTGCCGGAGGCCGCCGAGATGCTGATGCCTAAGGCGTGCTGGCCGTCGCGCAGCATTTCGTTGCGCAGCGTCTTCTCGTCGTCTAAGGTGACGTCAGCGATGTCGCCTAACCGTATCTGGTCGTCCTGATGACCTTGAATGACCAGGCTTTTGATGTCGTCGGGCGTCTGATAGCGGTCATCCACACATACACGGATGCGTCGCCCGCCACTCTGGAAATAGCCGGAATAGACGTTGGCGTTCTGTCCGTTCAGGGTGGCTATGACTTCGGCAGGCAATACTCCTAAGTGTGCGAGCTGGTCTTGACGTAATGACACATTGATGCAACGGGGCTTCTTGCCGTAGATGTCAACACGTCCCACGTCATCTATCGACTGCATCTCGCGTTTGATCATGTCGGCATAGTCTTCCAACTCTTTCGGACTCATGCCGTCGCCCGTCAAGGCATAGAACATACCCGACACGTCGCCGAAGTCGTCCTTCACCATATATTGTGCACCTGTGGGTAGCTCCGTCTCCCCCAGACGGTTACGCATCAGCACCCATTTGCGCTGCAGTTCGTCGGCAGGCACCTCGGGGTCGAGCGTGACAAGAATGTAGCACATGTCGGCGTAGCTGTAGCTTTGCATGAAACTGATGTCGCCAACTTTGTTGATGCTCTTCTCAAGCGGGTCGGTGAGTTCGAGTTCCACCTGGTGCGACGAGGCACCGGGATAGATGCCTACCACCACAGCCTGTCGTACGACAATCTCCGGGTCTTCCAGTTTGGGCATGATATAGTAGGCGAACAGTCCTCCCAGCGAGAGGATAGCAATGAACAGTGCCACTAACCTTTGGTTGTTCAGGGCCCAGCGGGAAAAATCTATCTTCATCATGGACTTTTCAATGTTATTTCAGGTTTCCTACGTTCAGACTGGATGCTTTCTCCACGACGCTGACCTTCTGACCGTCTGTTAAATGGTGAACGCCAGAAGCTACGACTTGTGTGCAACCCTGCAAGCCAGAAGAAACGACCATGTTTCCATCGTTCTGTAAGCGTTCTACCTTTACCTCTGTCTTCTTCAGGGTGGAGCTCTTCTTGTCATAGATGAAGACGAAACTCTTCTGACCTTCTGTCCACACCGCTCCGATGGGAATCTTAACATCCTCGCTGACGGCCTGTTTCTGTTCTACTGTTACCATAGCGGTCATTCCAGGGGTGATGTCGGAAACGTTTTCCTTCAGGGACAGGCGCATCTCATACAGATGATTGTCGTTAGCCATGGCAGCAACACTTCTCACTGTAAGCGGGAACGACTTTCCTGGTATCGAGTTGAAGGTGGCCGTGTAGGTGGCAGCCTGTTTGCGCTGAGCGTAGGCACGTTCAGGAATGTTGATGACCACATCGACACCCTTGGAAGAATAGACCGACACGACGGGCATTCCCGGACCAGTGGTCTCCTTGGACTGTTTGTAAACGTCATTCACGTATCCGCTGAACGGTGCACATATCACGCAGTCAGAAAGCTGGTTGCGATGGTGTGTCAGCTTCTCGGTAATCTGTTGCAGACCGTAGCGGGCCTTGTCGTAGTTGTTGTCGCTGACGGCACGTTGCTTGTGCATCTCCATGACGCGCTCGCACTCGGCCTTAATCTGGTTGTATTCAGCCTCGGTAGCCCGCAGCTGTGTGCGGTAGTCGCGGTCGTCAAGGCGTGCAATGACCTGACCGGCATTCACGTGGTCGCCTTCCTTTACCAACACTTGCGCGATGGTTCCGGCCACCTTGAACGACAGGTCTGTTTCGTTCATAGCCTCCGTCTTTGCAGGATAAGAAGCAATAGCTCCTTCTGCAGAGGGGGTTATCTCAACAACGTTCACCAGTTGAGCCTGGTTGTTCTGATTCTTTTCTTTGCAGGCTGTCATCAGACCGAACAGCATGGTAAGTGCGAGCACGCGTGTGCCGCAGTTCATCAAATTCTTTCTCATGGTTGTATTCTTCCAGCAGCTTTACGCCATTTCATCATTTTTACTTTTGCCAGATAGCGCGACTCTACGAGTTGGGCGTATGCCTCTTGCCACAGCACTTGCGCTGTGAGCAGGTCGCTCAGCGTTTCCATACCCACAGTATATGCGCTTCGGCTGATGTTCAGATTCTCTTCGCACTGATCTAAGTTACGTTTTCTAAGTTGCAGTTCCAGTCGTGCCTCGTCCAAGTCGTTCGCTTGTTGCTGCAAGTCCAGGTCCAGCTTTTCGGTCAGCTCCTCCTTACGCAGCAACTCCTGCTGGTAGGCTTCCTTGGCTGCAGCTACCTTGTGCCTGGTTTCGTTAGCATGGAAGAGAGGCACCTTCAGCACTGCTCCTACAGCGATATTGAACTTATGACGGAACAGCTTTTGGTTAAGCAGTTCCATACCGTCCATCATTCCGGCATTCAACAACAATCCCAACTGTGGCATGTATGCCGATTTCTCCATGCGCACCTTTTCATACGCCATGCGTGAGTTCAGTTCCAGCAGCTTATATTCTGTCCGGTCGATAGCACTGGCATTCTTGTCGGCCATTTCCACGATGTCGTCATCGTTTTGCGATACCGGGTCAATCTTGCTGTCAAGGGGTTTCCCGATGAGCTGACAAAGGTTCATCCTTGCCAGACGGATGCCATTCTCTGCCTGACGGATTTTCAGTTCGGCATCAGACTTCTTCACGGCAACCTTCAGCTCGTCATTACGGCTGGCCATGCCGTTTCTTACGGCACACTTCACATCGTTCTCTATCTGGCTCAGCAGCGAGTCGTATTTGTGCGCTACTATTTCCATCTCCTTGGCTTTTACCAACAGCTGATAGGCTTCATAGACTTCCACGTAAATCTTCTCACGCGTCAGTTCCTGTGCTCGGGAGGCGATATTCACACCCAACTTTCCCATTCTGTTGGCGGTGGAAATCTTGCCGCCGGTATAGAGGGGCTGCTCCAGTGTGATGTTGGCTGTCAGTATGTTCTTGGTCTTATAGCTGATCTCCGGATTCAGGGGCTGTAAGTCTTGCGTAATTCTTTGTGATATCTTATCACGCAAAGCATCATTAATCAGAAAGGGAATCATCTGTTGCATCCTTTGTCCGGCAAAGCTACCAAAAGGTGTGGCGATGTCCATCGTAACATCCGCCGAATACGTGCTATAGACGTCTGTTGCATTCAGGCTGATGTTGGGGAAGAAATTGGCATAGACCGATTTCTGCGTGTGCTTGTACTGTTTTATCAAGTGGTCAGTGGCACGGATCTGCTTGTTGGACGACATGGCCATCATGATGCAATCGTCAAGGGTCATCACTTGTGCACTGATGACTTCTGCCAGAGACAACAGACACAACAGTATTGTCGGTCTGGTTAAATTACATATAGTAGGTTTTCTCATATGCATTTTGTTGAGTTTCATGTTTCATGTTTCAAGTTTCAGGTTGAAAAGAAACTGCTTTTAATTGTCCGTCAACAGGTTTCAGATAACCGTCATGCTCGGTGCCGTAGTAGCTGGAGTCGGTTTTGCAGATAAAGCTCATCTTGAACTCCTGCTGCTGCTTGTAACCCTTCAGCTCAAAACCTTCTGGCAGCATGGCCGTCAAGCTGTCGTCAAGTCGCTTCAGCAGTTCGTAATTCATTTGTGCGCCCTCTTCCAATACCAGGTGAGCCACTACTCGCGGATTATTTGTCTTGTCGCTGTCGATGGCGGTGACGAGGCTTTCCTTGACGTCCTTGTCCTGACGCAGGCGGTTGGCGATGTCGAAGAGATAGACGGTAGTGCCGTCGGGAGCTTTGACGGACTTACCCATACGTCCATAGACATAGACCAGTCCGTCTTCATCCATCTCGCAAAGGTCGCCGGTATGTATCCAGCCGTCTTCCTTTGCACATTTTGTTATTTTCCCGTTCTCCAGATATCCGGCAAGTCGGGTAGGGGTGTTCACCCACAGTTCCCCTCGCTGGTTGTATCCCAGTTCTTTACCATCCTGGTCAAAGATACCCACCGTAAAGCCCGGGTAGGGATAGCCTACGCTGATGGCGAGTTTGTCGTTCTTCTTGTTGACAACCTCGGGGCGGTAGTCAACAGAAATGACGGAAAACACCTCGCTCATGCCATAGCCTGATACGATGCCAGTCTTTGCATGACACTTTCTAATAATCTCGTCCATCCATGCCAGTTTCTCTGGAGTACATCCTTCGCCGCCCATAACGGGAAATATGAAATGGCTCAGGTCAACTTTCTTGCCCTTTGCCAGCTGCCGTTCTACCTCACGGAAGAAACCTGCCCACAACGGACCAGGTACCAGTGTGATGTTCGGACGAATCTTTTTCAGACATGCGTTGAACTTCTCCTGATTCAGGCGTGGTTCCATATAAACCGTCATGCCATATACCAAGGGCAGCAGTACCAACACAAATAATCCTGTACAGACGAAAGGTGGCAACTGGCAAAGCGAAGTATGGCCTGGTGTAAGGATATTGGCGCGCTTGTTCAACACCTTTGCTCCGCGGAACATCTCTACCATGGCCTTGTCGGTCATGCAGATGAGCTTTGCCTCGCCAGCCTTGGTAGTGCCGCCTGATGAGAATACCATGGCTATGCGGTCCTTCTGGAAGGGTGCCTCGATGGAACCCTCATATTTGCTGAACTTTGCAAGAGCCTGACGCATGGTCATATACTTTGTATGGCGGTTGCGCGTTTTGCGCGTCTTCACCCAGTTGGCAAGTCCCAGAATCTGTTTCAGCGGTGCTCTCATGGAACTGGTGACGTCCATCAGCACTACGTATTCGAACTGAGGTTTCTTCAGTATCTTGCTCAGCAGACCTTCCATACCATCGAATACGAAGGCCACCTTTGCCTGGGCATAGTATCTCTTCAGGGCTTCCGAGCTGGCTGACATATTGGGCATGATGGTGGTCACACCAATGCTGTCGGCAGCAAAAAGCACGTAGTAGGATTCGGGGGCTGCAGGACTGAAGAGCAGTATCTGGTCGCCCACGCCCAGTCCCATGCCTTTCATCACACGAGCCCATTTCTCTACTTTTGCCAATACGGTGCTACGCTTGATATGGCGTCCGAAATAGACCATGGCATCGTGCTCGTCATTGTCAGCCTTTATCGCTGTGGAGATGAACTTCCACAGTGTTTGCTCCGGCATGTCCTCTTTTAAAAGCTCTGTTGCACCGGGTGTATAGTGCTTCTGCCATATCTTCTCTTGCGAAGGCTTGATGATTTTCTTATTTGTTTCTGTCATATTCTATTCCATTAAAGTGATTCAGGATCTAACTCGCCCGCCATATCAGCAGGGTCTTTCACGATGCAGGCATCATACAGCGAGAGTATAGCCGAGAGCATGTGAATGGCATGTCCATTGAGCTTTTCTTGGATTTGTTCTATATTGACAATATTTTTAACTACCTTGGGTATATAGAAATCATACCAGTGCATATTGGTATTCACTGTTCCGTCAGGCATGGTTTGCAACTGGGTATAGTAATTCTTCAATTCGTCATAGTTGATGAGCTCGTCGTCCTTGCAGCATGACATATAGAAGGGCAGACGCGGATTCCAGCCGTTATAGAACTTCTGCGTTGGCGGATTGGCAACGGCGCTCTCATATCCTTTCACCTGACTGAGTATGGTCGGACCCTCGCCGATGTAGGTGGCACGCAGTCTGAAGAGCTGCTGCAGTTCAGGGGTGGCGTCGTTCTCCATATACTGTGCAAAGCCTGTGGCACCGACTGTTCCGAGCGATGTTCCCCAGTTGTTGGAATAACCGTTTTCTGCCAGTGTCACACCCTCCTGTCTCATCACCTCAAGGGCTGCCAGCACACAGTCAGCCATCTGCAGAGCACTCAGGTCGCCCTGTAGATTCTCTCTGATTAGGTCTGTCATATCCCTCTTTGCTCCCTGAGCGTCGGGTTCTATCACGGCAGAATTGTGCAGCGCATGCATAGCCATCAGGGTTACTGACTGAGATGCCAGCCATGAATTGTCGAAATAAGCCTGATGGTGATAAAGCGTCAACACATCTACCTGATGAGGTTGGCCTACGGTATTGTTGGGGAAAATCACACTGCCTACGAGCGTGGTGTCGTTGCCTGTAACAGCAGAAATACTCTTATAGGTGAATACACGGCGCTTCACATTCCACTGGCGTGAACCGTCGGCAGCAGTGCCCACCTTCTCCTTGAAAAGAGCATCCATCTGGGGAATACGTCTGGCAACCGATAGCCTCAGTGCAGGTCTGATAAGGTTTGCAATCACATCACCGCCAAAGCTGAGCAAGGGCCAATTGACGATGGCCTCTCTAAACTCCGTAGGGGTGTAGTCCTTTGACTCTTCGTCAATTACTGTAATCAGTGTACTGATTGATGGGTCAACAACATGTTTGGGAATGGGGGGCTTTTGCTCGCCATCACCGTTGTCGCTGCTGCATGCAGTGAACAGTCCCATTGACATCAGTGCCGTGAGGCCGAATGTCACAATCTTATAATTAATCAAATCTTTCATCATCTTAATGTGTTTTGTCTTAAAACTTCTATTGGTTTTGTCCTTCGTCAAATGCGTTATTAGATATCAAGACCTTCTCCATATCTGCAGGGTCTTTCACCGTGCTGGCAAATATCAGCGAAACCACAGCAGTAAGCAAGTGATTTCCAATACCCCAAGTCGCTTCGCTTATTTCTTTTGAACTGGTGATTTTGCTTATGATAGAAGGCAAATAGAAATCGCACCACTGAACATTATTGTTTACTGATCCGTCAGGCATCGTGCGCAGCTTTGAGAAGTAACTCTTCAGTTCATCATAAACGATGAGTTCATCGTCCTTACAGCATGACATATAGAAAGGCAGACGAGGATTCCAACCGTCAAAATACTTCTGGACAGGCAGGTAAGGCTCATATTGCTTACAACCCACAATCTGGCTGAAAATGGTAGGACCCTCGCCAATGTATGTAGCACGCAGTTTAAGGAGCTGCTGCAGTTCAGGGGTGGCATCGTTCTCCATATACTGTGCAAAACCTGTGGCAGATGTTGTGCCTAATGATGTTCCCCAGTTGTTCGTGTATCCATTGGGAGCCAGTGTCACCTGCTCCTTATTCATCACTTCGAGGGCAGCCAACACACAGTCAACCATCTGAAGGCAGGATAAGTCACCATATAGTACTTCTGTAATCAATTTCTCCAAATCCTCCGATGCCCCTTGTCCGTCGGGCTCTATCACAGCGGAGTTGTTCAGCGCATGCATAGCCATTACGGTTGGATTGCGAGAAGCGAGCCATGCGTCCGCAAAATAGGCCTGATGGTGATAAAGTGTAAGTATATCTAACTGATGTGGCTTGCCTATGGTGTTGTTGGGGAAGATGACACTACCTGTAAGGATGGTGTCGTTGCCAGTACTGTTAGATACACTCTTATAGGTGAATACATAGCGCTTGATATTCCACTGACGTGAACCGCCAGAAGTAGTTCCCACACGTTCCTTAAACAAGCGATCCATCTGGAGAAGGCGAGTCCTTGCTACAGTATTCAGGGTCGTTTTCATCAGGTTTGCAAAGGCATCGCCTGCTACGCTCAGCATCGGCCAACTGCCTACGACCTGTCCAAACTTCTCAGGGTCATATACTTGTTGTTCTACAATTTCGCATAAAGTACTCTTTGGTAGTACAGTTGGCTCAATAGGCTTTGAAGGGGTAGATGGGGTTTCCCCATTAACGCTGTTGTTAGCGTCATTATCGCTACTGCACGAAGTTAAAATAGCCAATGACATCAACGCCACAAGACAAAATGTCATGGTCTTAAGAAGAATTTTCATCGTGTATATTTGTCTTTTAATTTGTTGAAAATTATTATCCCGCTGTTGATTAATTTTAAAGCGTTTGTCTCTTTTTACGTTGCAAAAATACGAAAAAAAAAGTAAAACAACAAATTATTTATGGAGTAATTCATAATCTGTTGAAACCAATCCAACGCGATGTGTGAGCCTATCTTTTATTGCAATGGTGTCAGGGGATAAACGATATTTACTATCAAGATGTTGGCTGCAAGGATGATGACGTTCATCACCAAACCGATGCGCATAAAGTCGCTGAAGCGGTAACCGCCAGGTCCATAGACCAACATGTGGGTAGGTGAACCAATAGGGGTGGCAAAACTACAGCTCACACTGATCATCAGGGCAACGAGGAAGGGGAACGGGTCGTAGCCTAACTTCTCGGCAGCCTCGTACATGATGGGGAAGAACATAGCACCTGCTGCCGTGTTCGAGATAAACTCGGTGATGAAGGTACCGACAAAGCAGACGGCTGTCATGACCACCAGCGGATTGGTGCCGCAGATATCGAGAATACTATTGGCAAGGCACTCGGCGAGGCCTGTCTTCTGAATGGCAGTACCGATGACTGCACTGCCGGCAAACACCATCAGTATTTCCCAGTTGACGGCCTTCATGGCCTGTTCCATATTGCAACAGCGGAAGAGGAGCATGGCGGCGGCTGCCAGGAAGGCGCACTGCAACAACGGCATGATGCCTAAGGCAGAGACGACTACCATCGCTATCATGATAGTCATGGAGATAAGCGTTCCTGTGCCGAAATTAGGTATGTCTTCGGAGTCGAAGAAACACAAGTCGTTCTTCAGGGAGAACTGGTCTGTATTGAAGTGTTTCGGACAAAAGAACAGCAGCGTATCGCCAGCCTCCAGCACGACATCTCGCGGAGCTTCGTTGATGCGCTCACCGCGTCGGGAGACGGCAGCCAGATAAACATTGTTTTCTTTCTCTATCGAGGTCTTGCCGATGGCTGTCCCTATTAGGCGGCTGTGGAAGTTGACGTAAGCCGTGCGTACCTCGCTGTTGAATTCTTCTTCATCGTAGCGGAAGACATGGTGGTTGGCACTCACCAGTTGGTGCTTTACGGCCATCTCGGCGATATCGGCTATCTTTCCCGCATATACCATGTGATCTCCACCCATGATGGGCTCGTCTTCCATGATGGGCGAAGGGATGTTGTCGAAGTGATACATTTTGATCAGACTGCCACCGCTGATGTTGATAAGTCCCGCCTCGCTCAGCGTCTGACCGACGTGGGGATTGTCTGACGGTACCTGCAGTTCTACGGTGTATTCGCCCGTAGATTCAAAAGCACTCTCTGGAGCTTTGCGGTCGGGTAGCAGACGGCGCATGGCAATGATGGACAGCACACCGACAAACAAACAGAATAGTCCCGGAATGGTTGTTGTCAGGATGTTCATGGCTCTGCCGGTATTTTCTTCGTAGAGACCGCTGATGATGAGGTTCGGCGGTGTGCCTATCAGCGTACAGACACCGCCCATGCCTGAGGCATAGCTTAGCGGAATGAGCAGTTTAGAGGGTGCTACTCCCAGTTTCTTGGCCCACATCTTGACCACTTTTACGAAGAGTGCCACGACCGTTGTGTTGCTGAGGAACGAGCTGAGGAATGCTACAGGAAGCATCAGGCGTGTTACTGCCTTGCCGTAGCTGTTAGGAATGCCGAGCAGGTGCTTTACAATCCAGTATAATACGCCGGTATGCGTCAGTCCTGCTACCACTACAAACAGCACACCAACGGTGATGACCGATGTGCCGCTGAACCCTGCGAAGGCTTCCTTAGCGTCCAGTACGCCCGTCACATAGAGGATACCGATAGCTCCGAGGAATACTACGTCGCTGCGCCACTTCGTCGTTAGTAACACCGTGAACATACCTACCACCGTTACGATGGTTATCCATGCCTCAATGCCAAAACCTAAGAACATGTTATCGTTCTACAATTTTCTTTGAGTTTATGAGTTTATCTGCTCATCATTGATACGGGTCTTTACCTTATCAACGTAGGCATCGATGCAGGCTACGGCAACGATGTTGACAACATCTCGGACAGAAGCACCGAAATCGACGAAGTGGATGGGCTTGTTCAGTCCCATCTGGATAGGACCGATAATCTCCACGTCGCTGTTGAGCATCTGCAGCATCTTGTAAGAAGAGCGCGCAGAGGTCAGGTTGGGGAATACCAGCGTGTTGACATCTTTGCCTTTCAGACGGGTGAACGGATACTGCTCGTCGCGCAATTCGCGGTCGAGGGCAAAGCCTAATTGCATTTCACCGTCGATGGGCAGGTCGGGATAGCGCTCCTGCATATACTCCACAGCTTCCTTGACCTTCAGGGCACCGTTGCTCTGCGAGGAACCGAAGTTAGAGTGGCTCACCATAGCAACAACGGGTTTCTCGTTGAAGAACTTCACGCTCTTCGATGCCAGCTTGGCGATATCAATCAGTGTCTCGGTGTCGGGGTTCTCGTTCACCAGCGTGTCGGCAATATAAATGGTGCCCTTGGGCGAGTTGATGATGTGCATGGCTCCGAAGTGCTGGTATTGCGGACGGATGCCGATGACTTCCTTGACCACCTTCACCGTATTGGAATACTTCGTGTAGAGACCGGTAATGAAAGCGTCGGCCTCGCCAGTCTCGACCATCATCATACCGAAGTAGTTGCGCTCGAACATCTTGTCGTTGGCCTCCTGGAAGGTGTAGCCTTCACGTTGGCGCTTCTCGGTCAGGATGTGGGCATAGCGCTCGCGGCGCTCCTGCTCGTTGGGATGACGCAGGTTGACAATCTCGATGCCTTCAAGGTTCAGCTCCAGCTCCTGCGCCAGCTTGGTAATCGCCTCGTCGTTTCCCAGCAGGATGGGCTGGCAAATACCCTCTGCCTTAGCCTGTACGGCAGCCTTGAGCATGGTGGGGTGGATGGCTTCGGCAAACACCACGCGCTGAGGATGTGACGCTGCTGTAGAGTATAGCTTCTGTGTGAGCTTGGTCTCCTGACCCAGCAGCACGCTGAGCGAGCGTTTATAGGCATCCCAGTCCTCAATCGTCTTGCGGGCAACACCACTGTCGATGGCAGCCTTGGCAACGGCGGCACTTACCTCAGAAATAAGGCGCGGATCGACAGGCTTTGGTATGAAGTAGTCGCGACCGAAGTGCAGGTTGTTGACTTTATACACATCGTTCACCACGTCGGGAACGGGTTGCTTGGCCAAGTCAGCAATGGCGTGAACGGCAGCCAGCTTCATCTCTTCGTTGATGGCGGTGGCGTGAACGTCTAACGCACCACGGAAGATATAGGGGAATCCGATGACGTTGTTAATCTGGTTGGGATAGTCCGTACGACCTGTTGACATCAGGACGTCGGGACGTGCCGCTGTGGCATCTTCATAGCTGATTTCAGGAACAGGGTTCGCCAACGCAAAGATGATGGGATCTTTCGCCATGGTCTTCACCATCTCCTTCGACAGCACGTTGCCTTTCGACAGTCCTACGAAGACGTCAGCGCCGTTGATGGCCTCTTCCAGTGTGCGAATATCCGTGCGGCTGGTGGCAAAGAACAACTTCTGGTCGTTCAGGTCGTCGCGGTCTTTGCGGATGACGCCCTTGGAGTCGAGCATGACGATGTTCTCCTTCTGGGCACCGATGGCCATATACAGCTTCGTACACGAGATGGCGGCAGCTCCAGCACCGTTGACGACAATCTTTACCTTTTTGATATCCTTCTTGATGACTTCCAATGCGTTCTTCAGTCCGGCAGCAGAAATGATGGCGGTGCCGTGTTGGTCGTCGTGCATGACGGGAATATCGAGGGTACGTTTCAGACGTTCCTCAATGTAGAAACACTCGGGAGCCTTGATGTCTTCGAGGTTGATGCCACCAAAAGTCGGAGCTATGCGCTCAACGGCCTCACAGAACTTCTCGGGGTCTTTCTCGGCCACTTCGATGTCGAACACGTCGATGCCGCCGTAAATTTTGAACAGCAGTCCCTTACCCTCCATGACGGGCTTGCCGCTCATGGCACCGATGTCACCCAATCCAAGGACGGCAGTGCCGTTTGAGATGACTGCCACCAGATTGCCTTTGTCAGTATAGCGATAGGCATCGTCAGGATTCTGCTGAATCTCCAGACAGGGGTAGGCGACACCTGGCGAATAGGCCAGAGACAAATCGGTTTGCGTACGATAGGCCTTGGTGGGCTTTACTTCAATTTTGCCCGGACGACCATCTTCGTGGTACTGTAAGGCAGCTTCTTTGGAAATCTTTACCATGGTTTGTTTTGTATGTAATAAAATAATGAACGCGCGAGAGGGAGCGATATAAAAATCGCTACAGTTCGGTAAACGACAACGGCATGAGTTGCTTGATGCCGTCCATGACGTAGGTGTATTTCGTGCCGTAGAGCAGAATGCGCACCGGTTGTTTGAAACGCGTCTCGGTTTCAATAATTACCTGGCGGCAAGAACCGCACGGACTTGCGGGTTCCTCTAAAAACTCACCCTTGCTGTTGCGTACGGCAATGGCGAGCATCATCACCGGTTGATCAGGGTACTGGGCTCCTGCGGCGAAAATGGCGGAACGCTCAGCACATAGTCCTGAGGGGAAGGCGGCATTTTCCTGGTTACAACCTGGAACAATCGTGCCATTTTTCAACAACAACGCTGCACCGACATGAAAATGAGAGTAGGGGGCATAAGAGTTGAACGTTGACTCTTTGGCAACGTCTATCAGCTGACGCTCAGCGTCAGTGAGTTCTGAGAATTGCGCTCTCTGAAGCGTAGATTTTAAGGTTATCTCTTCCATAATCTTTGGATTTTTGTTGCAAATTTAATTATTTTTCCTTACTTTTGCATCAAAATTCACAAGAAAATACATGAAACGGTCTTTTTTTTCACTTTTTTTGCTTTGGGGAGTGCTTTTAGAGGCACTTTCGCAGTCTGCTGCGTGGAATAAAACCTATCAGGACTATTTCGACTTGTACGACGACGTAGCCATAGAACAGATGCAGAAGTATGGCATCCCTGCCAGCATCACCCTGGCACAGGGAGTGCTGGAGTCTGGAGCCGGCAAGAGTGAGTTGGCTCGAAAGGGTAATAATCACTTCGGCATCAAGTGTAACGGCTGGACAGGTCGGAAGACTTATCACGACGATGACGAGTTGCAGGAGTGCTTCCGGGCGTATGATAATGCCTATCAGAGCTATGTCGATCACTCGTTGTTCCTGAAGAACAGTCCTCGCTATGCGCGTCTCTTCGAACTGAAGCGTTCTGATTATAAAGGATGGGCAAAAGGGTTGAAGGCTTGCGGTTATGCTACCAGTCCGACGTATGCCCAGCGACTGATCAACATCATCGAGCTCTATGAACTTTACAAATACGATAAGGGTGGAAAGTTCGATAAGTTCCAGGTTCAGCAGTTGGAACAGGGCGACTTGCGCCATGTCTATGCTTTCAACGACAACTACTACGTGGTGGCTCGTCGCGGCGACTCGTTCCGTTCTATTGCCAACGAGGTCGGCATTTCGTATCGCCGGTTGGCCAGTTTCAACGAGCGCGACAAAGACGACAGTCTGGAACAGGGCGAAATCGTATGGCTGAAGAAAAAGCGTCGCAAGGCTCCCAAGGAGTTTAAGAATCGGCCGCATCAGGTTGTCACGGGAGAGTCGATGTATTCCATCGCTCAGAAATATGGTATCCGACTGAAAAATCTCTATAAGATGAACGACTTGCCGCCTGAATATATGATTCGTGTAGGAGACCGTTTACGTATCAGGTAGTTAAAAACTGCTAAAATATATCATAAAGTCAAAAATTATATATACCTTTGCAAATTGATAAGTCGAGTTGACAAAATATGAGAAGCAATATATCGCATTCGGGGGTTGTTGAAAGCGTCGAAGACGGTTGTGTACATGTGCGCATCGTCCAGACGTCTGCTTGTGCAGCCTGTAAGGTCGCTGGCTATTGCAATGCCTCGGAGTCGAAAGAAAAGATGGTCGATGTCTATACTGCTGACACCCAACGCTATAGCGTAGGTCAGGCGGTGACAGTCATGGCCTCCCGCCAAGTGGCGGCACATGCCTTGCTGTTAGGCTTCGGACTCCCTTTCTTAGTCCTCGTAGGGGTGCTGGTGGTCGTATTACAGATGACAGGTAACGAGCTATGGGCAGCCTTGGCTGGATTGCTCAGTCTGGCACCTTATTACTTGCTCCTCTATTTCTTTCGCAATCGGCTGCGTGACAAATTATCCTTCTGGATAGAATGAAATAACATTATAACTAAAACAAATAAACAAAACAAGTAACTTTATGGATTTTATTTTGATTGCAGTTGCAGTATTGGGCGCCATCGGACTGATAGCCGCTCTTGTACTGTATGTCTGCTCCAAGAAGTTCGCTGTCTATGAGGACCCCCGCATTGCTCAGGTGACTGAGCAGTTGCCTGGTGCTAACTGTGGTGGCTGCGGATTTGCCGGATGCGGTGGCTTGGCTGATGCCCTGGTAAAGGGTGCCGATGCCGGTAGCATTGAAGGACTGAAGTGTCCTGTCGGTGGAGCAGAAGTGATGGGTAAAGTGGCTGACCTGTTGGGTATGGCCATTGCCAACGGTGAACCGATGGTTGCCGTGGTACGTTGTAACGGAACCTGCGCCTTGCGTCCGAAGATTGCAGAGTATAGTGGCTTGCGCTCTTGTGCTGCCATGAATTCTTGCGGTGCTGGCGAGACGGCATGTGGTTTCGGCTGTCTGGGTTGTGGCGACTGTGTCGCTGCCTGCCAGTTTGATGCCATCCACATGAATCCCGAGACCGGTCTTCCCGAGGTCGATGAAGAGAAGTGTACCTCTTGTGGCGCTTGTGTCAAGGCCTGTCCTCGTCACATCATCGAGCTCCGTAAGAAAGGACCGAAGGGTAGGAGAGTGTTCGTCTCTTGTGTCAACAAGGACAAGGGCCCTGTTGCCATGAAGGCTTGTAAGGCTGCTTGTATTGGTTGTGGCAAGTGCGAGAAGGAGTGTAACTTCGGCGCTATCACCATTGAGGGCAATGTTTCGTACATCGACTTCAACAAGTGCCGCATCTGCCGCAAGTGTGTTGCCGTATGTCCTACCAAGGCCATTCACGACGTCAACTTCCCCACACCGGCTCCTGCTCCGAAGCCCAAAGAGCCCGCTGTTCCCAAGGCTGAAGCACCCGTTGCTCCCAAGGCCGAAGCACCCGCTGCTCCTAAGGCTGAAGCACCCGTTGCTCCCAAGGCTGAAGCACCCGCTGGGAAAAATGTTGAACCCGAAGTAAAGAAGGAGGAGAAAGCATGAACGTAAGAACATTCCGTATTGGTGGTGTACACCCCGAAGAGAATAAGCTGACTCACGATGTAGCCACGAAGGTTGCAGCCCTGCCCAAGCAGGCCATCTTCCCCTTGTCTCAGCACATCGGTGCTCCCGCAAAACCCGTTGTTGCCAAGGGCGACAAGGTGAAGGTCGGAACTTTGATTGCCGAGGCTGGTGGTTTTGTCTCTGCTCCTATCTACAGCAGTGTCAGCGGAACCGTGTTCAAGATTGATACCGCTATCGATGCCACTGGCTATCGCAAGCCCGTTATTATTATTAATGTGGAAGGCGACGAGTGGGAAGAGTCGATAGACCGTAGCGATAAGTTAGAGACCGTCAAGGCTCATCCCGAGCTGACTCCCGAGGAAATCGTGGAGCGCATCAAGACCGCAGGTGTTGTTGGTATGGGTGGTGCTTGTTTCCCCACCTTCATCAAACTCTGTCCGCCACCTACAGCTAAGGCTGAGTGTGTGATCATCAATGCCGTAGAGTGCGAGCCCTACATCACTGCCGACTTCCGTCTGATGATGGAGCATGCCGATGAGATTCTCGTCGGTCTGGAACTGTTGATGAAGGGTGCAAAGGTGACGAAGGGCTATATTGGTATCGAGACCAACAAGATGCCTGCCATCGAACTGTTGACCAAGAAATGTGCCGAAGTGTTCGGCTCTTCGGAGTACCAGGTTGAGGTTGTTCCCCTGAAGCAGCGCTACCCACAGGGTGGTGAAAAGCAGCTCGTTGATGCCGTTATCCGTCGTCAGGTTCCTGCTCCTCCTGCTATCCCTGTCAATGTTGGAGCAATCGTTCAGAACGTAGGTACTGCATACGCTGTGTATGAGGCAGTTATGAAGCGTAAGCCGCTCTTCGAACGCTACACCACAGTGACTGGTAAGCGCCTGGCTAACCCCGGCAACTTCCTGGTTCGTATGGGTACTCCGATGCAGGATTTGATTGACGCTTGTGGCGGTATGCCCGAGGGCGACAACAAACTGCTGGCTGGCGGTCCTATGATGGGTAAGGCACTGACCTCTACCGAAGTGCCTATCTGCAAGGGAACCAACTCCGTGACGATTATCTCTGGTGAGGAAGCTTTCCGCAAGGAACCTAATCCTTGTATTCGTTGCGCTAAGTGCGTGAGCGTATGTCCTATGGGCTTGGAGCCTTACCTGCTGGCTAAACTTGCTGCTGTTAAGAACTGGGAGCGTGCCGAGAAGGAAGAGGTTGTCAGCTGTATCGAGTGTGGCTCGTGCCAGTTTACGTGTCCTGCTCACCGTCCGTTGCTTGACAACATCCGTCAGGCCAAGGGAACGGTCATGGGCATTATCCGTGCTCGTGCTGCCGCAGCCGCAGCTAAAAAGTAAATTTACCAAATGAGTAAATTGAACAATAAATTGTAAATAGTAAATTGTTAAATTGTAAATTCTCAATATGGGAAAATTAATTGTTTCATTGTCACCTCATGCACACGGAACAGATACCGTCGAGAAGAACATGTACGGGGTTATCATTGCCCTGATGCCTGCGCTGCTCGTGTCGTTCTATTTCTTCGGCATTGGTTCTGCCATTGTCTGTGCTACGAGTGTTGCTGCCTGCGTTTTCTTCGAGTGGGCTATCAATAAGTTTATGCTTAAGAACGAGCGCAATACCGTTTGCGACGGCTCTGCCATCCTGACCGGTCTGCTGCTCGGCTTCAACCTTCCCAGCAACCTCCCCATCTGGATTATCATCATCGGCGCCCTGTTTGCCATCGGTGTTGCCAAGATGACGTTCGGCGGTCTGGGTAATAACCTCTTTAACCCTGCACTGGTAGGTCGTGCTGCCCTGTTGGTAGCCTTCCCCGCACAGATGACCACTTGGCCTCAGGTAGGTCAGCTGGGCAGCTACCTCGATGCTGAGACGGGTGCTACACCGCTGTCTATCATGAAGGATGCCATCAAGACGGGCGATGCTTCCGTGCTAGACCAGCTGCCTTCATCGTTCGACCTCTTTATCGGTAATCATCCCGCTGGTGCTGGTGCCTTAGGTGAAATCTGCGCCCTGGCACTGCTGTTAGGTCTTGTCTATATGCTGTGGAAGAAGATCATCACTTGGCATATCCCCGTTAGCATCATCGGTACGGTATTCGTGTTTGCTGGTATCTGCCATCTGCTCGATCCCTCTTATGCTGATCCCATCAGTGTCATCCTCTCTGGTGGTCTGATGCTCGGTGCCATCTTTATGGCTACCGACTATGTCACATCGCCTATGACCGCCAAGGGTCAGCTCATCTATGGTGTGTGCATTGGTTTCCTCACCATTGTCATTCGTAACTGGGGCGCCTATCCCGAGGGTATGTCGTTCGCCATTCTGATTATGAATGCCTTCACACCGCTGATTAATACTTATGTTAAACCCAAGCGCTTCGGTGAAGTGCCCGAAAAGAAATAAGACGCTATGAAGAAGTTAGAATCATCACTGACAAATATGGTGCTGGTACTTACCTTAGTAGCAGTCATCATGGGTGGTATCCTCGCTTTCGTGAATCATCTCACCGAGGGTCCCATCTCAGAACAGAAAGCAAAGGCACTGGCCGACGGTATCAAGACCGTCATGGTGTCTGACAATATTACCGTTGCCGAACCCGTTGAGGTCAAGCAGGACATCGACGGCAAGGAAGCCATCTTCACCATCTATCAGGTAAAGGACGCTCAGGGTCAAGACCTGGGAGCTGCCGTGGAATCTACTACTGGCGGTTTCGGTGGCGACCTGAAGGTGCTCGTCGGTTTCGACCCCGAAGGTAAGATTTTAGGTTATACCCTGTTGGAGCATGCCGAGACCCCTGGTCTGGGTGCCAAGGCCGACAAGTGGTTCCAGAAGGGCGAGAAGGGTGACATCATCGGCAAGGACCCCAAGGAACCCCTCGTGGTTTCCAAGGACGGCGGTCAGGTGGATGCCATTACTGCATCAACCATTACCAGCCGCGCATTCCTGAAGGCTGTCAACAATGCCTATAACGCTTACAAGGTAACACCTGCTGTCACTGCCGACGCAGAGAGCGGTGCTACACAGCAAGTAAAAGACAATGAAGAAAAAGTGGAGGAGTAAGCTATGAGTTATATTGATATTATAAAAAATGGCATCGTCAAGGAGAATCCTACGTTCGTCCTGATGCTCGGTATGTGTCCTACGCTGGCCACTACCACCTCTGCCATGAACGGTATGTCGATGGGTTTAGCCACCATGGCTGTGCTCATCTGCACAAACTTTGTGATTTCCTGTCTGAAGTCTGTTACCCCCGACAAGGTGCGCATTCCCGTGTTCATCGTTGTCATTGCAGCCTTCGTGACCATGTTGCAGCTGGTTATCAAAGCCTTCCTGCCTGATATTGACGCCGCTCTCGGACTGTTCATTCCTCTGATTGTGGTGAACTGTATCATTCTGGGACGTGCGGAGGCCTTTGCTGCCAAGAACTCACCCGTAGCATCTTTGTTCGACGGCATCGGTATCGGTCTTGGCTTTACGCTGGGACTCACCCTGTTAGGCATCTGTCGTGAGGTGCTTGGCTCAGGTTCTGTCTTTGGATTCACCCTGCTGCCCGAGACCTACAACATCCTGCTCTTCGTGCTGCCTCCGGGTGCATTCATCATGTTGGGATTCCTCATTGCTATCGTGAATAAACTGCGCAGTTAAATTGTAAATTGTAAATCGTCAAATTGTAAATTACATTATGGAATACATATTGATTTTTATTAGCGCGATATTCGTTAACAATATCATTCTGTCGCAGTTCCTCGGCATCTGTCCTTTCTTGGGCGTGTCCAAGAAAGTCGATACCTCGTTAGGTATGTCGGCAGCCGTAGCCTTCGTGCTCACCCTGGCCACCATCGTGACCTGGCTGGTACAGAAGTTTGTGCTTGACCCCAACGGGCTGCAGTATCTGCAGACCATCGCCTTCATCCTTGTCATTGCATCACTGGTGCAGATGGTTGAGATTATCCTGAAGAAAGTGTCTCCCGCCCTCTATCAGGCATTGGGCATCTTCCTGCCTCTGATTACTACTAACTGCGCCGTGTTAGGTGTGGCCATTTTGTGTATTCAGAAAGACTTCGACCTGCTGCAGAGTGTGGTCTATGCCTTCTCTACCGCCATCGGTTTCGGTTTGGCATTGACCGTCTTTGCCGGTATGCGTGAGCAGTTGGAACTCGTCAAGGTTCCCAAGGGCATGTCTGGCATGGCTATCGTCATGCTCTCTGCCGGTCTCCTTGCCTTAGCCTTCATGGGCTTCTCTGGTGTTGACGGCGGTCTGAAGATTCTCTTCGGCTTGAACTAAAAAATCTTTGCGGCTTTGTCCGCAAGCGATGATACTTAAAAGGAATGATGCTGCTCGGCATCATTCCTTTTTTTTACCTATAAATCTTGATTTTTTCGAAAGAAATGGAGTTAACATTTGGAGATGTACTGGAAAATCATTAACTTTGCAACGAAAACAAAAACGCTATTTAGAAATGTCAAAGAAATTATTTACACTCTTATTCCTATTTGTTACCGTCCATGCTGCGATGGCAGCCGGTACAGATACACTGGTGGTTCGCATCAAGGCTATGCGTTGTGAAGATTGTGCACATAAGGTAATGGTTGCCCTGAAGAAAAAGCCGGGCATTGAGGGGTTGCAGTTTGATTTAGAAAAACGTACTGTTGCGGTTGCCTATGACCCCACCAAGACGAATACCGACAGCATTTGTGCTACACTCGAAGCCACGAAGCGCTATAAGCCCAGCCCTTATGATCCTCATGAGTTCATCAGACGTGGTATGGGCCTCAAAGTTGACGAGATGAAGACCGAGGCAGAAGCAGAATTCATCAAGAAAAGCCTCTATGCGATGGTTGGTATGGACAGCGTAGGAACTAATCTCGATAAGGGTTACATCTTTGTGCGCTATGATGCCAATAAGACGAAAAAGGCCGTCATTCGCCAGCAGTTGTTGAAGATGGGCTTTACCCCCGTCAATTACTATACCAGTAAAAACATCAGCTTTGCCTATTTCCACATTCCTGCACAGGCTGCCACTGACGAGACGATAGAGAAAGTGCTGGCACTCGATGGCGTGGATGACGTGAACGTCAATGCGGCAAAGGGTTCGCTCGCCATCACCTACGTCAATACGGAGACGAATCCTGAGAAGTTGCTTGAAGAAATCCGGGCAGAAGGTATAGAAGTGAAAAAATAGCGCATGAGAAAAGGTTGCTGTATTCTTCTCTTCGTGTTAGCGTTTTTCTGTGGTTCCGTGATGGCTCAGAAAAGCGCTCCTGTCTATGACATCAGTGTTAGCGTCACTGATGCTCAGACCAAGGAACCCATCATCATGAGTACCATGCAGCTGAATCCGTTGGGACAGTATGCCGTAACGGACGTGAAGGGTAGGGCGCTCATCAAAAATATTCCACAGGGAACCTACACCTTGACCATTACCTATGTCGGTTACGAAACCTACACCACGACCATTGCCGTTACCAACAAAGATCTGAACCTGAACATTCGCATGTCTGAGGCTACGCTGGCACTCAAGGAGGTGAGCGTGACCGCTAAGCAGAATGCTGCCGGAACCTCTACCGCCAGCATCATCGGGCGTCAGGCGATAGACCACCTGCAGGCCTCCTCTTTGGCAGACATCATGCAGCTGGTACCCGGACAACTGATAGGACATAACGACCTCATCTCTCCCACCAACTTACAGCTACGCCAGTTGGTCAACAATAACACCTCGGCTTTCGGTTCTACCGTTATTGTTGACGGAATGCCCATTTCCAACAACGGATCTGTCTCACAGGGACCGCTGACGGAGTTTACCGGTACCGACCTTCGTAACATTGCTGCCGACGATGTCAATGAGGTTGAGGTGATTCGTGGCATCCCCTCTGCAGAATATGGCGACTTGAGCAGTGGCATGGTCATCGTTCACTCGAAGATGGGTGTCACGCCGTGGCAAGTGAAGGCAAAGGTGAATCCTGCGCTGATGAATTATTCCATCGGCAAGGGTGAGAACTTCGGCAAGGCAGGTATCTTCAATGCCAGCTTCGACTATGCACAGTCGTGGGGTGACCCGCGCTGGAAGACCAACTCCTATCACCGCTATACGGGCAGCATCGGCTGGAGTTACGACATCACGTCGCGATGGAACATCAATACCAAGGTGCGTTATCTGATGGCGAAGGACTGGACGGGTGACGACCCAGACGCTACCGCCGAAGGCACTGATACGAACAATAAGAACCAAACCATCACGCTGACACATAATGGCCGCATACAGATGGAGAAGCTCTTCGCGCGTACATTAACTTACACGATAGGTATGTCGTTTACTCGTCAGGACAAGCGGGTGAACGGCTCTACCTCCTTCAGCGGCAATATGAATCCGATTCTCACCGCCCGTGAGACCGGCTACTACATCGTACCTTACGAGTCGCGCAACTATCGTGCCACCGCTTATACCAAGAGTCGTCCGGGAAATATCTATGCCAAGATTAGCGACCGCTTCTATATCAAGGCTGGCAAGACGCGCCAGACCTTCAAGTTAGGTGCTGAGTATCACTATGACTGGAATAGTGGCCGGGGCTATTATAACGAGAACGACCGCTATCCGCTCACTCCTAACAGCAATGGTCGTCCTCGTGCCTATGATGAGATACCAGGACTGCACCAGATAGCAGCCTATGCTGAGGACCAGTTAGTGTGGACCCTCAATAAGGTGAACCGCCTTCGTGCCACCTTCGGTCTGCGCTTCACTGCCATGCAGCCCTTCTCGAACGTGGCTACCACAGCCCTCTCACCGCGTCTCAACCTCTCTTTCGCCCTCACTAAGTGGCTTGACATCCGTGCCGGTATAGGCCTTAACTCCAAGACTCCTGGTCTTAACTATCTCTATCCCGACAAGAAATATATGGATCGTCAGGCCACTCTCGCCGATACCGACAACAAGACGATAGCCTATCATACGCAGGTGTATGATGTGCAGTATTCCAAAGGCATGAAGAATGCCACCACCACGAAGGTGGAAGCAGGTCTTGACTTTCGTCTGAAGAACAGCCGCAAGCTGAGCATCCTCGGTTACATCGACAATACCCCTGACGGCTTCGGCAACCTCACCGAGTACTTCACCTATACCGCTAACTATTACGATGCGAAGACGATGACCGGCACTCCGACACGCTCCGACATGGTGTTCATCACTACGGGAGCTATCGGCAATACCAGTCATACGCTGAACAGAGGCATAGAACTTGACATGGACTTCGGTACGTGGAAGGTGCTGCGCACCTCGTTCTACCTCAGCGGAGCCTATCAGGAGTCAAAGACGTGGTCAACGAACCTCAACAGCAGCTCGCTCGACAGCAAATACCTGCCGCAGCGCTATAAGGATGCCAGCACCACCCCCTTCAAGGTGGTCTATCCCAATGGTCTTGACGACTCCTACTCCAAATATCGCCGTTTCGTGACCACCTTACGCACGGTGACACACATCCCCGAGTTGCGCATGGTGGCTTCGCTCACCGCACAGGTGATATGGCACAACTGGAATAACAGCTATGTCATGGACAAGAACCCCATCGGTTGGATAGACACCCAGTGCAACTACCACGAGATAACGCCCGAGATGCTGGCAGGCTATCTGGGTATGGATGCCAACTATTACGCTACCGCGCCGACTTCTCAGGAGTATGTAGGCATGTACCAGCTGCTCTCTCGCAGCATCAATACCGAGAGTGAGTCGTCACCCGTCACGTGGAACCTGCAGGCACGCATCACTAAGGAGTTGGGAAAGATAGGAGGACTCTCCTTCTATGTCAACAATGCCCTCTACTACGAGCCTTATCTGCAGAACAACAGTCATAGCAAGACGCGCACCCAGCATAACACAGGTTTCAGCTTCGGTGCCGAGTTGTACTTTAATCTTTGAAGAATCCTTCGAAATATCGAAATGTCGAAATGTCGAAATATCGAAATACCGAAATAATGAAACATCGAAATATCCTCATCAACTCCCTGGCAGTGCTGCTGGTCACCCTTGCCTCATGCGTCAACTATGACGATGCAAGCCGCTTGGTTGATGTGAAGGTGCAGCTGCTGGCCCCCAAGGAGTATAAGTCCGGTGCCACCATTGGCGAGCGGGAGATTACGCTGAAGACTGGCGGTCTCACACGCACCGCCAAGACCGATGCTTCAGACGTTGCCGTCTTCCTGCAGACCATGCCTGATGTATATACCATCTCGACGGCTTGGGAACTCACCGGTGATGAATATACAGAAAAGACGGGCTCCACGGGCGTCGTCAGTGGCTATATCGTCACTGCCAGCCTGAACGACCAGCCCGTCAGCGAGGCACAGGAGGGCGAGCCCCTGAAGCTACAGGCCACCATCTCCATGAAACCCGCCATCGTCATCAGCAAGATTTACAGTTCCGGTTCCAAGGCTCGTCCCGAACTTGGTGGCAAGAACTATCTCTCGGGAAAGTATTTTGAGATTTACAACCAGTCGGGCGAAGACATCAACATTGCCGGTCTGTATTTCGGTCTGCTCGACAGCACCAATCCTATTCCTTACACCCTTCAGAACCTCTATGACGACCCACAGATCAAGGGAGAGAAAGTGGTGGTGAAGCAGGTGTTCCGTATTCCTACCGACAAGGAGTATATCCTCAAGGGTGGGCAGAGCATCATCCTCACCAATAGCGCCGTTGACCATAGCGATGTCAGCGACTACGAGCAAGACCTCACCCATGCCGACTTTGAGGCAGTGGGTGTCAACGACAAGCTGGAGCATAACGAGAACGTGCCCAAGCTCATTCCCGTCTTCACCTCTTCGGGTGGCGCTGCCATCATGAATCTTGTCCAGGGCGGTCCCTGCGGCATCATCCTCTTCGAGACCGACGAGGATGTGAGCACTTGGGAGAAAGTCTATGGCTACGGCAAGACCTCCGGCTCCATTACTTATATGCTTGTCCCAAAGAAGTATGTCAAGGATGGTGTTGACTTCCTGAAGAACAAGAACGTCACGGGTCCTGACCTTGCAACAAAGCGTCTCTATCCGGAGCTTGACGCCAGCTGCACACATATCAATGCCATCAGTGGCTACTCCGGCGAGGTGCTCTATCGTCGCACTGCCAGCAAGACCCCTGACGGTCGCAAGATTCTGATGGACACCAACAATAGCAGTAACGATTTCAAGGTTTCAACAACTATCAAGCCGCGCGAGTATGATGAAGAATAAGAGATATACCATCCTGACAGCCATGCTGTTGGCAACCTGCACCGTCTTTGCGCAGCAGGCAGCACCAGCATTGGGGGAGTATCGCTATGATGATGCCACGCAGCTGTGGCGCCTCACCGACAATGCTGCCGGCTTGGGCATCGATACGACGCGCAATCGCGGCTTCGCACAGATAGGCTACGAGCATCACAGCGGCGACTATCATCGCGTACAGGAAGGCTCGCGCACCAACCAGTTGCGCTTCGAGACCGAGCGTTATCAGAAGATAGGCCGATACCTCTATGGCTACGGACGCTTCGACTTCGACTACGGTCGCACGAATAACCGCACCTGGTGCGATGTGCGCCGGCCGTATAACTCCAACCCCTATTTCTCGGGCAGTGCCATCATGGGAAAGTACGACTTCCAGGACTTCAACTTCACCGCAGCCCTTGCCTCTACCGCCATCCGTCAGTGGCACTTTGGTTTGCGGCTCGACTACAACGTTGGAGATCTGAGTCGTCTGCGCGACCCTCGTCCACGCTCCCAGACGCTGGAGTATAAGATCACGCCTGCCGTCACTTTCACCTTTGGCAGAAACACCTTCGGTATCAGTGGCAACTACCACCGTCGCAAGGAGAAGATTGATGGCATCAAGACCGTGCAGACCGATGCTACCATCACCTATTACGACATGACAGGTATGGAGCATGCCACAGGAACCGTCAGTGGCTATAGCGGCTACAAGCGCGAGTGGGTCGATCACCGCTTTGGTGCTGAGCTGTCCTACGGCTACAAGAGCGAGCCCTACCACCTGCTCGCCACAGCATCCATAGAGCGCGGCTCCGAGGGCATCCTTGGACAGTATAAGAAGGAGGAAGGCAAGTTCGTGGACTATCGGTACGGCTTCACCCTGCGCAACCGTCTGAAGACTGAGGGTATGCTGCACGAGTTAGACTTCCTGCTGGGTTATGAGCAGGCCTACGCCGACGAATACCGCCAGAAGTTCTATTCCGAGAACAATGACGAGAAGGAGAGTAAGACCTTCACCTACGAGATGCGCGATGCCAGTGGCAACATCATCAAGAAGGACTCTACCATCACCAAGACGCTGCCCTACACCTCGCAGTACTATGTCACCCAGCTCGTTATGAAGAAGCGCTACCAGGTCAAGGTCTTCCAAACCGACCTGCACTATCGCCTCAACTTCATCACCGCACAGCGCATCAATGGCTATGTGGGCACCCGTTTCACTTCCTACGATGCGAAGAACAAGTACCTGCTGCCTGAGTCGAGCCTGCACTACGATGCCTACGACCTCACCTTCGAGGGTGGGGCAGGCTTGCTGAAACATCGCCTGTGGATTGACGGCGGCTTCACCATGCACTTCAACGGCAAGGCGGAGCTCAACCTCAGCGATGCCACCACCGACTATGCCAAGGGAGTGCTCCTTCCCGATATGGCTTTCTATGGAGCCAACTACGTCAAGGGCAGCCTCCGCGTGACCTACAACTTCCCTGTCACCATCAAGCGTAAGCGCACGATGTGGTATGCCAGCGGCTATGGCGACTGGCTGCGCTCCAACAACAACCTCCACGCTGCCAGCGTAGGTTTCACCTTGGGCATTTGGAATTAAATGAGAATGATACATTATTAATTAAAATAGTAACTATGAAGATTTTTACACGAATGAAGAGCCTTGCCCTCATGGCAATGATGCTGTTCACAAGCAACGCTATGTATGCACTCGATGTTACCACCACAGCAGGTGGACAGTTGGCAGAAAAGATTGACCCTAGCGTCAAGCTCACCACTACCGAGCTCTCAGTAACAGGACCGCTGAACGGAGCAGACATTCTGTACATCCGCGAAATGGCAGGTGCAGGATATGAGAGCAGCTCTACCACAGACGGCAAGCTCGTTTCGCTCAATCTTAAGAACGCATCCATCGTTGATGGTGGTGAGTACTACAAAAATCAGATGTGTATTGCCAACACCATCGGCAAGTACATGTTCAACAAGTGTAAGAACATCACCACACTCGTTCTGCCTGACGGCATCACCGAGATAGCCTCAAGTGCTATGGCTACCGACGGTCCTTCTGTCACAGAGCTGAACATCCCCGCCTCCGTTACAAATATCGGCAGCTCCGCTTTCTCAGGTCTGACGGCTCTGACGAAGGTTACATTCAGCGAAGGTTCAGTTCTGAAGACCATTGGCAACAGTGCTTTCACCATTTATGGTGGTGTGCTGGCAGACATCACATTGCCTAACACAGTAGAGTCATTAGGCAACAGCGTTTTCACTTATTCTAAGCTTACCAAGTTCACCTTCCCAACCTCACTGAAGAGCCTTGGCAACCTGGTATTCCAGAACGTGGAAACCCTCACTGAGATTTCAGAGATACCAGCTTCTCTCGAGACCATTGGCGACAATGTCTTCCAGGGCACATCAATAGCTGCAGTCACAGTCAATAGCGGAAGCAACAACTTCACTGTTGAAAAAAAGTACTCTATAACAAGGACAAGACCATCGTTTATTGGCTCCCTTCAAAGTCTGACCAGGCAACGGTGGTACTTCCTGCTACCGTTACTGAAATCAAGGGATCTGCCTTCTTTGGTTGCGAGAATCTTAACCTCATATCTCTTCCACAGGGTCTCACTACTATCGGTGGCGCAGCATTCAAGCAAAGCGGCATCACAGCCATCACATTGCCAGCCTCATTGACCACACTCAATGGCACCAGCCAGTTCGAGAAGTGCGAACACCTTGAATACTTCTGCATGAAGGGCACCATGGAGAAACTCACCTCTATGATGCTGCAGAACTGTCCTAAGCTCGATGTTCTGGTATTTGAAAACGCTACAGCACCTCACTTCTATAAGAAGAGTATTGACGGCTGCGCAGACAATGTGATACTCTATGCACCAGAGGCAAGTCTCGATGCCTACAAGAGCGCCATGCAGACAGCCGACGCTGGTTCTGGCACACCTGCTCCTGCTACAGACAAGACCGTGACCTATGCGGCACTTGACAGGCTCCCTCTCTACGACTTCATGAACAACAATATTGGTCATGCTATCGGCACAGGCACTTCTACCGATGGCAACCTCGCCGGCGAGAGCATCATGAAAAGTGACGTTACCTTTACCTGCACCGATGGACTCACGGCTACCCGCTACTTCTATGTTGCATCAAGAGGCAATGAGCTGCAGCTTTACAAGAACGGCTCATTCACTCTCACCGCTGACGAAGGCAGGGTTATCAAGTCTGTTAACATCACATTTGGCAACAGCCAAACAAGTCTCACCGCTGATAGCGGAACATACACTGATGGCACATGGACTGGTACTGCTAAGAGTGTTACCTTCTCAACTACAGGCTCACGCTATATTTATACCATAGCCTTCGAGACTGCTGATGAGACCTCTGGCATTGAGGCTGTCAATGCTGGTGCTGCCAAGACTGCTGCCGGCGTGAAGAAGTACGTGAAGGACGGACGCCTCGTCATCGAGAATGGCCGCGGCATCTTTACCGTTGCCGGCGCACAGGTGAAGTAAGAATACCTAACGACAGAAAAGCCTTGCGGCCCCGTCCGCAAGCCGTGATACTATAAAGGGATGATGCTTCTCGGCATCATTCCTTTATTCTTCCATTTCCTGCTCCACAGATAACATTTCCTCCTTTTTCTTTTGGTGTTTTGCCAAATAATCATTACTTTTGCAAGCATGAAACCAATGACGAGAGAAGTTGAATAAAAACAAGATATGGCAAAGAAAGAAAATACTACCTCAATAGGTTTTGTGGATGCGATATGGAGAGCTGCGGATAAACTTCGTGGTAATCTGAATGCTTCTGAATATGAAGGTGTGGTGCTAAGTTAAAGGAGAAGTGAGCATGAGTGTGATAACAGATAAGTTCAAGAAAGCCGACGAGAATAACCGCTTGCTGTCAGCATACAGACCATTGCCCCCCGAAACGCTGAAGTCGTTGCGGGAGTATTATCGTGTGGGACTGACCTATACGAGTAATGCTCTTGAAGGTAACAGCCTGACGGAATCGGAAACCAAGGTGGTGATTGAAGATGGGTTGACGATAGAAGGTAAGCCCCTGCGCGACCATTATGAGGCTGTAGGTCATGCCAAAGCATACGATTACGTTTATCTGATTACGGAGAAGGAAGGGCTTACAGAAGAGAATATCCTGAATCTTCACCGCCTTTTCTATCAGCAGATTGATGCAGAGAAGGCAGGGCACTATCGCGATGTAAAGGTCTATATCAGTGGCAGCCGCTATGCCGTTGCTGCAGTCTCGAAGATTCCGGGTGAGATGCAGAAACTCGTCAAATGGTATAATGACAACGAAAAGGAACTGCACCCTATAGAGTTGGCTGCTACATTGCATCAGCGCTTTGTGTTTATCCATCCGTTTGTGGATGGTAATGGTCGTGTGGCACGTTTGTTGATGAACCTGGCTCTACTTCGCAATGGTTATACAATCGCCATTATCCCAGCTATTCTGCGCCATGAATATATCTATTCGCTCGAAACAGCCCATACTCGCCCAGAGGTGTTCACAGACTTTATTGCTGACCGTGTGATAGCCACTCAGCTTGATTTGCTGAGACTGATGAGGGATGATGATACTGTAAATGATACTGTAAATGATACTGTAAAATCAGATATGTCAGCATTGTCTAAGACAGAGCAAACGGTGTTGGCTGCTATCAGTTCATTCCCTGATTATTCTTACGAGGAGTTGGCAGAAGAGTGTGGCGTATCTCGCCCCACTATCGCTCGCACTATCAAAACACTCCAGAGCCGTGAGTACATCCGTCGTATAGGTTCGGACAAGACAGGCCATTGGGAAGTTGTCAGAAGAGAAGAATACGAGAAAGAAACGTGAAAAGTTGATATGATCGTTCGGAATAGACAGGTCGCAAACGAATACTATACTTGCTATGAAGGAGTGCCGTTGTCGCAGGGTGCGCGAACGGCTTTCGACGGGGGAGAAGACGTATTTCGTCGGGTGGGATAAGGGTTCTCATTTATTTTTAGCGGCCGCTAAAAATATTCACAGCGGCCGCTAAAAATATTCACGGCTCCAGCCAAAAATGAATTGGGCTCTCGCCAAAAACCTTTTTTTGAGCTATTGTTATCTGTAAAAGTTCTGTTGCAAAGGTACGAATTAAAATTGATAATTTATAATTGACAATTGATAATTATTCAAAAAAAACGTTCTTCTTTGATGGAATCTAAGAAATTCTTAGTACTTTTGCACGATAATTTTTGTAAACTGATAGGTATGAAACTGAAGATTGCCGTTTTGTCGGGCGACGGAATAGGTCCCGAGATTATGCAACAGGGTGTTGCTGTAATGAATGCTATTGCCGAGAAGTTCGGCCATGAGTTCTCGTACGAGGAAGCACTGGTAGGCGCTACGGCTATCGATGCCGTGGGCGACCCGTATCCTGAGGCTACCCACGAGGCCTGTATGCGTGCTGATGCCGTGCTGTTTGCCGCTGTCGGCGATCTGAAATACGACAACAACCCTACGGCAAAGGTGCGTCCCGAGCAGGGTCTGCTCGCCATGCGCAAGAAGTTGGGACTGTTTGCCAACGTGCGTCCGGTAGCTACCTTTGACTGTCTGCTGCATAAGTCTCCGCTGAAGGACGAGCTGCTGAAGGGTGCCGACTTCGTGGTGATCCGTGAGCTGACGGGCGGCATGTATTTCGGTGAGAAGTATCAGGACAACGACAAGGCTTACGATACTGATATTTATACGCGTCCGGAGATTGAGCGCATCCTGAAGGTGGCCTTCGAGACGGCACAGAAGCGCAAGAAGCACCTGACGGTGGTCGATAAGGCTAACGTGCTGGCATCGAGTCGCTTGTGGCGTCAGATTGCCAAGGAGATGGAGCCTCAGTATCCTGATGTGACGACGGACTATATGTTCATTGACAATGCGTCGATGCGTGTGCTGACGGAGCCTCGCTTCTTCGACGTGGTGGTGACGGAGAATACCTTCGGCGACATCCTGACCGACGAGACGAGCTGTATTACCGGTTCGATGGGCCTGCAACCCTCGTCATCGCTGGGCGAGCACACGCCGCTCTTCGAACCCGTTCACGGCTCATGGCCGCAAGCCAAAGGTCAGAACCTTGCCAACCCGCTGGCTCAGATTCTGTCGGCAGCTATGCTGCTGGAGCATTTCGGTTTGCAGCAGGAGGGGCAGCTGATTCGTGAGGCGGTCAATGCTTCGCTCGATGCCAATGTGCGTACGCCTGAAATCCAGGTCGAGGGCGGCCAGAAATACGGTACGAAGGAAGTAGGCGCATGGATTGTAGATTATATCCGAAAGGCTTAGTGCTGACTGGCCTGTTGGTTGCGACACTGTCGCAACTGACGGGACAGGCCCAGGCGCAAACCTATCAGCAGGGTTTGGAGCTGACGACGAAGCGCACGCAGGAGCTGACGAACCAGCAATGGCGCGACTCGCTGACGGTGCTGAACCAGCAGATAGCCACGCAGCCGTGGTCAACCGACCTGCACCTGCGGAAGGCAGCGGTGAACTTAGAGTTGCAGCAGTGGCAGTATGCCATCGAGGAGTACGGCTTGGTGCTGCAACACCAGCTGCACAATCCTGCCGCCTTGTTCTATAGGGCCTATGCCGCCACGCACATGCGCTACTACGATGTGGCGCGCCGTGACTACGAGGCTTTTCTCAGTCTTTTTCCCACCCACATGGAGGCACGCCTGTCGTATGCCTACGTGCTGCAACAGTTGGGGCACAACATCGAGGCGCTGGACGAGCTGAATGCCGTGGTAGAGATGAAGCCCGACTCGGCGGTGGCATACGCCTCGCGGGCAGCCTTGGAGCGGGAGATGAAGCAAAACGAGGCGGCGCTCTACGACTGGCAGCAGGCAGCGCGCTTAGATTCGAAGAATGCCGACTATGTGGCATCGCAGGTCGATTTGCTGCTGTTGCTGAAGCGCCGGCAGGAGGCACTACGCGTGCTGGACGCTGCGGTGCAACGCGGTATTCCGCAAGGTCTGCTGCACCAGTGGTACGAACGTTGCAGACGTACGAAATAACAAAAAGCTTACTGAAAAAATGCTCGGTTATTCGTGGTGATAAGGTTCGCCACGAATAATGGTACATGCCCGATAGACTTGTTCGGTGAAGGTGAGGCGTATCATCTGGTGCGAGAACGTCATGCGCGAGAGGGAGAGTTGCTCGTTGGCGCGCTGATAGACGGTCGGGGAAAAGCCGTAGGGACCGCCGATGACGAAGACGAGACGGCGGGCAGTCTGCTGCTTCTGTTCCAGCCAGCGGGCAAACTCGATGCTGCGAAACTCGCGACCATGCTCGTCGAGCAGCACCACGGTGTCCGACGGTTGTAGAAGCTTGAGGATGAGTTCGCCCTCAGCCTGCTTCTGCTGTTCCTCAGAGAGGTTCTTGGTGTTTCTCAGTTCGGGAATGGTCACTACCTCGAACGGCATGTAGTGGTTGATGCGCTCGACGTAGTCGCTGATGCCAGCCACAAAGTGCTTATTGACGGTCTTGCCGACCTGAATGAGAATTGTCTTCATATCTTACATCTTACATCATCCATCATCCATCTTACATCATCCATCTTCCATCTTACATCATCCATCTTACCTCGTACTATGGAATCCTTCAAGGTTTTCGTAGCGTCGCAGCATCATGCGACGGTAGATGTTGCGCAGCCAGTAAGGCTCGGCGAGCGTGACGAGGACGCCAATGACAAACAGCGTCCAGTAGGCAGCGTTTTCAGACAGGACAATCTGCAACAGACTGATGATGATAATAGGAGCAAACATGGTCGTGAAGGAGACGATGATCTGCCACTTGTTCTCTATCTGGTTCTTGCCGGTCAGCTTCTCGTTGAGGGGCATTGTCTGCTTATTGTAAATAGCCATCTGGAAGAGTATGAGATAAATGGGACCCGTGACGGTGAAGAGATAGGCGAGCACCATGATGAGCGAGAACTTGCCCATGATGACCGGAATGAGCGTGATGAGGAACGGCAGCACCAGCACGGCACAATAATAATAGTATTTCGCGCGCAGGAGTGCGAGGATGTTTTCCTCGTGAACCATCAGCAGGTCGATGTAGTTGCCTTCGGGACACATGACCTTTGTGAGGTTGACGGAGCCGAAGAAGATGAAGGCGTAGAGACACCAGAAATTGCGCTCGAACGACGAGTCGTAAGCACTGGTGAAGGCGATGATCAGCGAGAAGATGGTGATGGCCAGCGTGCCCTGAATGAAGCTCGAGCGAATGGCTTTGTTGCGCATGGTGCTCTTGATTTCCAGTTTCAGGTACTCGCCGATTTGTCCGAAACGCTCCAAGGCCTTGAACTCGGAGACGTGCTTCAGGTTCGTCTTCTCGTGCTTGGAAATTTCGTCGTAGATGAGGTGCATCTGCAGGTAGCGGTTGACGAGGAACAGCACGACGAAGCAAACTGCAAAGACTACGGCCGTCCAGACGAGCAGGTAGTCGCCTTCCATGATGTCTTCGAAAGTGTCGAGAATCATGTCGATGTAACTATCGGGGAGCACGAAGAACGGCAGTACTAATGAACCGTAGAAGACGCCGGGTAAGGCCCACCAGAAGATGCTCTGGTTGATCAGCGTGCGGACGAGCAAGTACCACTGGCTGTTAACCAGCACCATGAGAAAGAGTAGGGCAAGCAGTGCCAACGCTGCCAAACCGGTAAGACCGCCGCACCAGACAATGAAGATGTATGGCAGGAACAGCGTGAGCCAGAAGAGGTTGCCCACGTCCAACAGTTGCTGGATGAGAAAGCAGTCGATGGCAGCATACTTGCTGATGGGCGTCAGCAGATAGGGCTTGACGAGCATGAGCGGCGTCTGCTGCATGGCAAAGCGCGACGTGAAGTCCAGGAAGAGCATGAAGGGCATGAGAAAGAAAATCATCTCAGGCATCTGCTCCTTGGCACCCAACCATCCGAAGAACGTGCCGAGGGCGATGAACTCGAGCGCCACAAAGCTCAGCACGATGTAAGTGAAAAGTTTACCGTACTGGTTGGACTCGAACGTCACGTTGCGACGCTCGCTGAGCTTGGTGTTGCGGCGGAGGAGGAAGTAGAGGCGAAGGGTGTTCATGACGTTTTCTCGGCGGCTGAACTGCAGAGGGCAGTAAAGGCGTTAACGGAGATCGATGACTTCAGCATCGGGGTAGTCCTTGGGATTGAAGCGGAAGGTGGCGTCAGACAGGTTCGCCTGCTTGAAGTTGGTAATGGAGATGGACGTCCAGCCATTCTGACGCTTCATGCGGATTTGCGAAGGCACGAAGGTCTTCTGGTTGACGACGACATACATCTCCTGAATGCCGCGCTTCCTGTCCGTGGCCGTCAGATGCACCTCGTAGTTGGCACCCTTCTTGGTCATCGTGTAGGCATAGCCCTCCTTGTAGAGGTTGATGAAGTTATAGGGGTTGATGCGTGCCAGCTCTGCCTCGGTGGGATTGGCCACGTTCACCTCGTCGTTCTTCTTGACGTAGGTCCATTGCGTCTTGCCGTCAAACCAGATGGTGGCTTGAGGGGTAGTGGCATGGAGCTTGCGACCCTTGACAGCCAGCGTGCCGCTGGTGTTCATCTGTTGTCCCTGGATGGTAAACGAGGCCTGTACGCCCGACTTGGCCGAAACGACGGCAGCAGTCTTTTCAAGCACTTGGCGGGCGGTGAGGGCAAACGAGGTCTGCGCCAGCAGCGCCAACAAAAGGACGGAGACAACCCTGCGGGTGAAACGCAGGGAACAAAGGGTAGGGAAACCACTGCGGGTGAACCGCAGGGCACTATTAGTCATTATTTCCATTGTGACAAAAGGTTTTCTAAGGACATTTCGTCCATGATGAGTACTTCGCGAGGTTTCGAACCGTGAGCTGCACCGACGATGCCTGCTTTCTCCAACTGGTCCATCAGGCGACCGGCACGGTTGTAGCCAATGGCAAACTTACGCTGGATGAGCGACGTGGAACCGCTCTGCTCACGGACAATGAGACGGGCAGCATCCTCGAACATCGGGTCAAGATGCTGCATATCGACATCACGGCTCTCGCCGCCTTCGCCTTCATCGGTGTCAGGCTCCGGCAATTCGAAGGCCGACGAATAACCCTGCTGCTGAGCAATGAACTGGTTGATGCGCTCCACCTCTGGCGTATCGACAAAGGCACACTGCACACGAACGGGTTCGCCGCCGTTGAGATAAAGCATGTCACCACGACCGATGAGCTGCTGGGCTCCCGGGCGGTCGAGAATGGTACGGGAGTCAATCATAGCACCCACACGGAAAGCAATACGGCTTGGGAAGTTCGCCTTGATGGTACCCGTAATGATGTTCGTAGTAGGACGCTGCGTGGCAATGATCATGTGAATACCCACGGCACGTGCCAGCTGGGCAATACGGGCGATAGGCAGCTCCACCTCCTTGCCGGCAGTCATAATCAGGTCGCCGAACTCATCAATCACCACGACGATGTAAGGCATGAAGCGGTGGCCGTGCTCCGGGTTGAGCTGGCGGCTGATGAACTTCTTGTTGTATTCCTTGAGGTTGCGAGCCTGTGCCATCTTCAGCAAGTCGTAGCGCGTGTCCATCTCCTTACAGAGTGAGTTGAGGGTGCGGATGACCTTCGTGACGTCCGTGATGATAGGCTCCTCGCCGTCATCGGGAACTTTTGCTAAGAAGTGCTTCTCGATGGACGAATAGACGCTGAACTCCACCTTTTTGGGATCGACGAGCACGATTTTCAGTTCTGCCGGATGCTTCTTATATAATAAAGAGGTGATGATGGCGTTCAGACCAACTGACTTACCTTGACCGGTAGCACCGGCAACGAGCAGGTGGGGAGCCTTTGCCAAGTCGAACATAAAGACCTCGTTGGTGATGGTCTTACCGACGGCGCAAGGCAGCTCCATCGTTGATTCCTGGAATTTCTTCGAGTTCAGAATGCTCTCCATCGATACGGTTGTGGGCTTGGCATTAGGAACCTCAATACCAATGGTGCCCTTGCCGGGGATAGGAGCGATGATACGGATGCCTAAGGCAGAGAGCGACAGGGCAATGTCGTCTTCCAGATTGCGAATCTTGGAGATGCGAACACCTGGCGCAGGGGTAATCTCGTAAAGTGTAATGGTAGGACCGACGGTAGCCTTGATGCTGCTGATCTCTACGCCGAAGTTGCGCAGCACATCAACAATACGGTTCTTGTTGGTGTTCTGCTCCTGCATGTCGATGAACGGCTTGCCGTCGCTTTCGTATTTCTGCAACAAGTCGAGGGTGGGATAGTGGTAGTTCTCCAAGTCGCGCTTGGGGTCGTAGGGTGTGGAGATGTCGCCATAGTTGGCGAGGTTCTTGCTTGTAGCTGTTTCCTCCTCCTGAGCTTCCTCTATCTCCATGTCTATGTCGTCAGCATCGCCATTGTCCTTCTGAGACTTCTGGGGTGTTACGGGTATGTCGATATCGTCGGAAGGCTCGTCAACAGCGGCAGGCTGTTCGTATTCAGGCTGCTTGAAATCGTCGAATTCAACGACTTCCGACTGCGGGTCGTCAAAGACTTCAGGGTCTTCCAAGGTGTTTATCTTATCGCCGCTGCCGTTCTCTTGCTCGGAGTCGCCATGACCGACACTGATAGTCATGGGAATCTTCTTCAGGTAGTACAGCGGATTGAAGAACTTGCGAATGATGATGACCGTCTCCATGCTGAGGTATGTCAGGAAACCAATGGCGATGAGTCCTAACAGGGCTGCCAGTCCAGGCACGCCAATCAGTCCCTCTATCATCTGGCAGATAGCCAGTCCGTGGTCGCCGCCAGGGTTATAGCAAGCGTTCTCGAAGAACGGAACGAGGAATTTTGCCATCGTCACGCTGGCCCAGATCATGAGGATGGTCAGCGACATGAACCATTTCAGCAGCTTCACCTTGTAGGCACGCATCATGTTGATAGACACCATGAAGACATAGATGGGAATGATGAAGGCTGCCAGTCCGAAGCAGCGCTTGATAAAGAACCACGCCGTATAAGCACCCAACGAACCGCAAGAGTTCTGGAACTCGCGTTTCTCGTTCATCAGCTCTCCGTCGCGCGGGAACTCGATGAGACTCTGGTCGGCTTCACCGGTTACCAGATAGGACACGAAGGCCCATGTCAGATAGACCGCTACGATCAGAAGAAAAAAGCCTATCACGAAATTGATACGCTCGTTGTTGAATATCTTGTCCAAGCCGATGGCTTCCTTGAAGGAGGAAGCAGGGCTGTCAGTTGTCTTGGTGGTCTTTTTCTTCGCCATTTTGCAATTGGTTGTTAGTGCTTAATAATAAATAATGTGCAAAATTACTAAGAATTTCTTAGATTTCATCAACAATGAGCAGTTTTTTTTGAATAATTATCAATTGCCCATCGAAATTATCAATTTTAATTCGTACCTTTGCAAACCGAAATGAAGAAAATAATCTATCAGAAATACGACAAAGCGCTCATTGGCACCCTTCCTAGCGTTCACTTTGAAGGGCGCATAGAGGTGGTTTTTACGGAGTCCGAGGCAAGGAAGGCCGTTGATTACCTCTTGTCGCAACCCATTTTGGGTATCGATACCGAGACGCGCCCCACGTTCCGGAAAGGTCCGATGCATCAAGTGGCACTGTTACAGGTCTCCAGTCATGAGGCCTGCTTCCTGTTCCGCCTGAACCAGTTGCGCCTGTCGCCCTCTGTCAAGCGCTTCCTGGAAGACGTGACCGTTCCCAAGATAGGGCTCTCGCTGAACGATGACCTGCACCAGCTGCAGCGCCTGGGCGACTTTAAGGCAGGACGTTTTGTCGATTTGCAAGACCACGTAAAGGAAGTCGGCGTGGAGGATATGAGTCTGCAGAAGCTCTATGCCAACTTCTTCGGACAGCGTATCTCCAAACGGCAGCAGCTGACCAACTGGGAAGCTGACGTGCTGACCGATAAGCAGAAACTGTATGCTGCCACCGATGCCTGGGCTTGCATCATGCTCTACGAGGAGCTGATGCGCTTGGAACAGACGGGCGACTTTACGTTGGTGGAGCAGGAGAGAGAAGAGAAAATAGCCATTTAAGGTACAGACAGATGAATAATTATAAGCAGATACGCCTACGCAAAGGCAAGGACGAGAGTCTTCGCAGATTTCACCCCTGGGTGTTCTCCGGTGCTATCCAGTCGATGGACGAGGGGATAGAAGAGGGTGATGTGGTGCGAGTAGTGACGTTTTCGGGCGATTTTATCGCAGTAGGACACTATCAGCAAGGGTCGATAGCCGTTCGTGTGCTGACCTTCTCTGACGTGCTGATTGATGATGACTTCTGGTCATCGCGCTTCTGCTCAGCCTTGCAGATGCGCCTGGACATCGGCATTGCCGACAATCAGCAGAACAATACCTACCGTTTGGTGCATGGTGAAGGCGATCATCTGCCAGGTCTTATCGTTGATGTTTATGGTAAGACCGCCGTCATGCAGGCTCATTCCATCGGTATGCACCTCTGTCGTAAGCAGATAGCCAAGGCGTTAGCGGGCGTCATGGGCTCGCGCATTGCGAATATCTACTATAAGAGTGAGACGACGCTTCCCTTCATGACGGCCGACGATATGAGTGGATTCTTGGTGGGCGGCAGCGAGGACAATATTGCTACGGAGAATGGTTTGAAGTTCCGGGTCGATTGGCTGAGAGGACAAAAAACCGGTTTCTTCGTCGATCAGCGTGAAAACCGTTCGCTGCTGGAGCACTATGCCCGCGGCAAACGCGTGCTGAATATGTTCTGCTATACGGGAGGCTTCTCTTTCTATGCCATGCGCGGAGGTGCTGAGCTGGTACATTCCGTCGATAGCTCGGCCAAAGCCATCGAACTGACAAAGGAGAATGTGGAGCTGAACTTCCCGGGCGATGCCCGCCATCAGGCGTTCTGCGAAGATGCCTTCAAGTATCTGGAGAGTGTGGGGCAAAGTTCTGCCTTGACCTATAACCTTATCATTCTCGATCCACCGGCCTTTGCCAAGCACCGTGGCGCCTTGCGCAACGCACTGAAAGGCTATACCCGTCTGAACCAGAAGGCTTTCGAGAAGATTGAGAGCGGCGGCATTCTCTTTACGTTCTCTTGTTCGCAGGTGGTGACGAAAGACCACTTCCGCAATGCAGTATTCACGGCAGCAGCACTGGCGAAGCGAAAGGTGCGCATCCTGCATCAGCTGCACCAGCCTGCCGACCATCCCATTAACATCTATCATCCGGAAGGCGAATATCTGAAGGGTCTGGTGCTCTATGTGGAGTAAAGTAGATACATACACAAAGAAATATAATCTACTTAATACTAACGACTTATATCTTATAGCATTAAGTGGTGGTGCAGATAGTGTTGCCTTGCTGCTATGGATGCAGGAAGCAGGCTATCGCATCCACGCTGCAAACTGCAATTTCCACTTGCGAGGCGAGGAGTCCGACAGGGATGAAGCGTTTTGCCGAGAGCTGTGTCAGCGACTGGATATTCCGTTGCATTTAGCGCATTTTGATACCCACGAATATGCTGCGCTGCACCAGGTGAGCATTGAGATGGCAGCCCGTGAATTGCGCTATCGTTGGTTCGGACAACTCTGCCGCGATGTGAAGGCTGTGGCTGTCTGTGTGGCTCATCATCGCGATGACTCTGTAGAGACGGTACTGATGAATCTTTTACGAGGCACAGGCTTGCGCGGTTTGACGGGCATCCAGCCGAAAAGTGAACTGGAGGATCATGGCGGTGAGGGAGGAAAACTTATGGTGTTACGCCCGCTGTTGGGCGTTTCGCGGGCGGAAGTCGAGGAGTTCTTAGCCAAAAGAAATCAGAACTACATGACGGACAGCACTAATTTAGAGGCAGACGTCTTGCGCAATCGTCTTCGCCTACAGGTGTTGCCCTTGCTGGCCGAACTGAACCCAGCTGTTAAGGAGAATATTATCAGAACCACCGAGAATCTGTCGGCTGCCCAAGCTCTGTTAGACTCTGTAATGGAACGCTGTAAAGATAGTAGTGAACTTGTTCTCAATACGTTAGGTGAAGGAGCCTCAAGAGAATATATAGTCTTCGAGTGGCTAAAACACTACGGTTTCAACGGAAGTCAGGCGCGCCAGATTTTAGACGCTGAAACGGGTCGGGTCTTTAGTTCTTCGACAGGTTTTGACGTCTTGAAAGACCGCTATCGCCTGTTGGTGGAACCGACTGGCGAGCCCATGAAACCTGTAAAGATACCGGAAGAGGGAACGTACATTCTGGACGAACATACGAAGATTTCAGTGCGGAGGGTGCCTGCCTACGTGTCGAAATCGTCAGAAACGGCAACGATAGACGCACAGAAGGTGAAGTTTCCCTTAGTGGTTCGCAGGGTAGAAAATGGCGACTGGATGATACCTTTTGGCATGAAAGGACGTAAGCTATTGAGCGACCTGATGACCGATAGGAAAATGAACGTTTTCGAGAAGCACAGACAGTTGGTAGTCGTTGATGCTCAGGGAGTTATTGTCTGGGTAGCAGGGCTTCGTACCGACCAGCGCGTAGCCGTTTCGGAAGCAACTCGCGAAGTGGTAGAGGTGACGCTTTGCGCATTTTAACAATTTACGCACCTTTGAAATTTGGCGGTTTCAAAAAAAATGATTACCTTTGCACGTCTTAAATAAGGTAATTATATCGTAATACAGAATATATGAGTAAGAAATTTGCCGAACATAACGGCTTGAACTTGACGCAGACGAATCATGACGTGCTGCAGATGTGGAAGGAGAAGAACGTGTTTTGGCGTTCTGTAGAGGAACGAGAGGGTTGTCCGCAGTTTGTTTTCTTCGAGGGTCCTCCCTCGGCCAACGGTCACCCGGGCATTCACCACGTATTGGCTCGTAGCATCAAGGATACTTTCAACCGCTACAAGACCATGCAGGGCTTCCAAGTGAAGCGCAAGGCTGGCTGGGATACGCACGGACTGCCTGTGGAGCTGGGTGTCGAGAAGGAGCTGGGCATCACCAAGGCGGACATTGACAATAAGGAGTCGGAGCGCTACATCTCCACGGAAGACTATAACAAGAAGTGCCGTGAGAACGTGATGATGTACACCGCCGAGTGGCGCGAGTTGACTGAGAAGATGGGTTATTTCGTGGATTTGGATAACCCCTATATCACTTACGACAACAAGTATATCGAGACTTTGTGGTGGCTGCTGAAGCAGTTCTATAAGAAGGGACTGCTCTACAAAGGCTATACCATTCAGCCGTATAGTCCTGCTGCAGGAACGGGTCTTTCAAGTCATGAGCTGAACCAGCCTGGTTGCTATCGTGACGTGAAAGATACAACATGTACGGCACAGTTCAAGATGAAGAACCCGAAGCCTGAGATGGCTCAGTGGGGTACACCGTATTTCCTGGCATGGACGACCACGCCGTGGACGTTGGCAGCGAACTCTGCACTGTGTGTAGGTCCGAAGATTGACTATGTAGCCGTCCAGACTTACAATCCCTATACCGCCGAACCCATCACCATCGTTTTGGCAGAGGGCCGTCTGAATGCTTATCTGCCTGCCGAGGGCGCTATCACCGATGGCGGTGAGTTGCCTAAGTACGAACGGGGTGAGAAGCTGATTCCCTATCGTATCGTGGCTCGCTACAAGGGTACTGACCTTGTTGGTATGGAGTATGAGCAGCTGATGCCCGCTATCAAACCGATGGGTGATGCTTTCAAGGTGATTCCCGGCGACTACGTGACAACGGACGACGGTGCTGGTATCGTACATATCGCTCCCAATTTCGGTGCTGACGATGCCTTCGTAGCGAAGAAAGCCGGTATCTGTCCTATCGTGCTGATAGACAAGAAAGGTGCTGAGCGCCCCGTCGTTGACCTGCAGGGAAAATATTTCGTCATCGAAGACCTCGACGCAGACTTCGTGAAGAACTATGTCAACGTGGAGGAGTGGAATAAGTTTGCAGGCCGCTACGTGAAGAATGCCTACGACGAGACGCTGACCGACAAGGACGAGACGTTGGATATCAGTATCTGCATGGACCTGAAGGCTCAGAACAAGGTGTTCAAGATTGAGAAGCACGTCCACAACTATCCTCACTGCTGGCGTACCGACAAGCCCGTGTTGTACTATCCGCTGGATAGCTGGTTTATCAAGTCGTCGGCATGCAAGGAGCGCATGTCGGAGCTGAACAAGACCATCAACTGGCAACCGGAGTCCACTGGTACGGGTCGCTTCGGCAACTGGCTCGACAACCTGAACGACTGGAACCTGAGCCGCAGCCGCTTCTGGGGAACACCTCTGCCCATCTGGCGTTCAGAGGATGGTGAGGAAATCTGTATCGGCAGCGTAGAGGAGCTGTACAACGAGATAGAGAAGGCCGTCAAGGCTGGTGTCATGCAGAGCAATCTGCTGAAAGACCAGGGCTTCGTTCCTGGCGACATGTCGCAGGAGAACTACGACAAGATCGACCTGCACCGTCCCTATGTCGATTATATCTTCCTCGTCTCGCCCTCCGGCAAGAAGATGAAGCGCGAGAGTGACCTCATCGACGTGTGGTTCGACTCTGGCTCGATGCCATACGCTCAGGTACACTATCCTTTTGAAAATGCCGATCTCATCGACAAGCATATTGCTTTCCCCTGCGATTTCATCAATGAGGGCGTTGACCAGACCCGTGGCTGGTTCTTTACCTTGCACGCCATCGCTACGATGATTTTCGACAGCGTGGCCTTCAAGAACGTCATCTCTTCCGGTCTGGTACTCGATGCTAAGGGCAACAAGATGTCGAAGCATGTGGGTAATGTCGTCAATCCGTTCGATATGATTGACAAGTATGGCTCCGATGCTGTGCGCCTGTACATGATGACCAACTCAGAGCCTTGGGATAACCTGAAGTTCGACCCCGAGGGCGTGGCTGAAATTAGCCGTAAGTTCTTTGGCACCTTATATAATACATACTCGCTCTTCGCCATGTATGCCAACGTCGATGGCTTCGACCCGCAGACACCGCAGATTCCTGTCAGCGAACGTCCTGAGTTCGACCGTTGGATTCTCTCTTGCCTGAACTCGCTGATTCAGGGCGTAGAGCAGGAGATGAACGGCTATGACCCCACGCGTGCAGGGCGCCTCATTGATCAGTTTGTCGATGAAGACCTCTCCAACTGGTATGTTCGTCTGAACAAGAAGCGCTTCTGGGGTAAGGAGATGGACAATGACAAGCTGGCAGCCTATCAGACACTGTATGAGTGCCTGATGACCGTTGCCAAGCTCTTGGCACCTTTCGCTCCGTTCTTTGCCGACCAGCTGTACAAAGACCTCGGCGGTCAGCTCGACAGCGTACATTTAGACAAGTTCCCTGTGGCCGATGGTTCTGCCATCGACAGAGAACTGGAGGGTCGTATGGCTGTTGCTCAGCGCATCACGACCATCGTGCTCGCCCTGCGCCGCAAGGAGAGCATCAAGGTGAAGCAGCCGCTGCAGACGCTGATGATTCCTCCCGTTGACCAGGCTCAGCGTGAAGCCATCGAGAGCGTCCAGCAGATTTTCCTGCAGGAGGTGAACGTCAAGGAAGTGAAGTTCGTCGAGGGTGCCGGCATCCTGGTGAAGAAGGTGAAGTGTAACTTCCGCACCATGGGTAAGAAGTTCGGCAAGGACATGAAAGCCGTGGCTGCCGCTGTTGACGCTATGACGCAGGAGCAGATTGCCGAGCTGGAGACACAAGGCAAGCTGATGCTGGGCAGCTATGAGATTCTGGCTGAGGATGTGGAAATCATCAGCGAGGACATTCCTGGCTGGCTGGTGGGTAACGAAGGCAATCTTACCGTTGCCCTCGACATCACGCTGACCGACGAGTTGCGCGCTGAAGGTATGGCTCGTGAACTGGTGAACCGCATTCAGAACATCCGTAAGAAGAGCGGACTGGAAATCACGGACCACATTCGCGTCAGCATTGAGCCCAACGAGGCTTCCACCAAGGCTGTCGAGGCCTTTGGTGACTATATCGCCCGTCAGGTGCTGGCAGACGACCTGAAGCTGGAGGCTAACGACGGCCAGGCTATTGAGTTTGATGACTTTAAACTAAATATCAAAATAACTAAAATCTAAACAACTATGGCAGAAAAATCGCGTTACACGGACGAAGAGTTAGAAGAGTTCCGTGAGATTATCAATGAGAAACTGGCACTTGCCAAGCGTGACTACGACCAGATGATGAGAGCACTGACCAATCAGGACTCGAACGATGTCGATGATACCTCTCCTACGTACAAGGCGCTGGAGGAGGGTAGCGTCACCCAGTCGAAAGAGGAGATCATCTCGCTGGCTGCCCGTCAGCAGAAGTTCATTCAGGGCCTGAAGGCTGCACTGGTGCGCATCGAGAACAAGACCTACGGCATTGACCGCATCACCGGAAAGCTCATTCCCAAGGAGCGTCTGCGCGCCGTACCTCATGCTACGCTGAGTGTAGAGTCGAAAATGGCTGGGAAGAAGTAAATGAACCACAACCCCCTGATAGCTCGACGTGGAGTACTGGCAGTACTGATAGTGCTGCTGGTGCTCGTCATTGACCAGGTCATCAAGATTTGGGTGAAGACGCACATGACCCTTCACGAACAGATAGAAATCCTGTCGTGGTTCAAGATCGTGTTCATCGAGAACAACGGTATGGCGTATGGCATGGAGATTGGTTCGAAGCTGGTGCTGAGCCTCTTCCGCATCGCAGCTATCAGCGTTTTGGGGTGGTACATCTTCGGACAAGTCCGGAAACAGGCCCGATGGGGTTATATCGTTTGTCTGTCGATGATTCTGGCTGGTGCTATTGGCAACATGATTGACTCGATGTTCTACGGACTGGTGTTCAATGCCTCCAGCGAGTACTATGTCAGCTATCCAGTACCTTTTGGCACAGGCTATGCCTCGTTCCTCACGGGCAAGGTGGTCGATATGTTTTACTTCCCGCTCATCGTGACGACATGGCCAGAATGGGTTCCGATGGTGGGCGGAGAACCTTACGTGTTCTTCAGTCCCATCTTCAACTTTGCCGATGCCTCCATTTCCGTGGGTGTCATTCTTCTGCTGTTGTTCTATCGCAGGGAGATAGGTGCCTTAAATATGAAACGTCAACAAGAGAACGATGAAACATAGTCTGCCGCTCCTGATAGTCCTGATGCTGGCGGCAGCGTGCAAGCCTACCGTTCCATCGCAGTATATCCAGCCTGACGACATGGAGGATATGCTGTATGACTATCACCTTGCGGAAGCCATGGCGCGCAGCGAGTATGGCGAGGGCGTTGACAAGAAGCGTAACATCTATTTCCAGTCGTTGCTGAAGAAATACGATGTCAGCGAAGCCGACTTCGACTCGTCGCTGGTCTATTACTATTCGCATCTGGACCGTCTGAGAGAGATCTACGGCCATGTCAACGAGCGTTTGACGGAAGAAAGCGACCGCGTGGGTGCCGCCCTTGGCGAGTTGAATCAGTACGCACAGCATACGGTGAGCGGCGATACCGCCAACATCTGGACTGGCGTCACCGATCTGCTGCTGATACCTCGACCAGGAAATAATCGTTTCCAGTTTACCATCAAGGCTGACTCGACGTTCCTGGCTGGCGACAGCTTCATGTTTCAGTTCATGACGCAGTGCATCTGGCAGTCAGGGCCGCAAAATGCCATTGCCTTGCTGAGTGCCCGTTTTGCCAACGACAGCATCGTGCAGAACTACAGCCCCGTCTCGTCAGCGGGAGGCACACAGGTGCGCATCAATGGTATTGACGATATCCCCTTGAAGGAACTGCGCGGATTTATCTATCTGCCGAACGATGACGCGTCGCAGAACCGTCGCCTGATGTTCATCAGTCAGCTGCAACTCGTCAGGTTCCATCGCCATCGAGAAGTTTCACCAGACTCTATAGCTCATGAAAAAAGCGACTCACTTAAGAAGGATAGCATCCAACGAGTTACTCACTCCCGAGGGGAAAGTGCTGACACAACACGTCGTTCTGCTGGAGGAGGGCTTCGTAGCAAGAACGCTCCCTTTAGACGAAGAACAGGCGGGAACTGAGTGGTTGCAAGGACGCATCACCCTGAAGCAAGAGCAGGAAGGGCTGCGGGCCTACTATCAAGGAAAACTCATGATATAAATAATAATAAAGTATATAAGGACAAGAAAACCGATTAACTTAATAAATTTAAACACTATGAATATGAAAGTACGTTTATCAATTATGAACTTCCTGGAGTTCGCTGTATGGGGAGCTTATCTCACTTGTATGGGTAATTATCTGGGTGTCGCAGGATTAGGCGATCAGATTCCCTGGTTCTACGCTATTCAGGGCATCGTCTCCATTTTCATGCCAACGCTGATGGGTATTGTTGCCGACAAGTATATCCAACCACAGCGACTGCTGGGATTATGCCACCTGTTGGCAGGCTTCTTTATGATAGCTTGCTGGTGGATGGGCGACGAGGCAGGACACGGCAACGAGATTATCAATAAGTCGCTGTTCATCACCCTTTATACGCTGAGTGTGGCATTCTTTATGCCAACCATCGCTCTTACCAATACGGTAGCATTCACCATCTTGAAGAATAACGGCATGGATACGGTGAAGGACTTTCCACCCATCCGTGTGCTGGGAACCGTCGGTTTCATCGCTACCATGTGGTTCGTCAACTGTGCCTTCCTCGACGAGACAGGCTTTGGTTATACACTAGGCCATAATCCCTATAAGTTCCAGTACACCTACTATCAGTTCTTGGTGTCTGGACTCCTGAGCGTATTGCTCTTCCTGTACAGTTTCACACTGCCTGAGTGTAAGCTGGTGAAGAAAGAAGGCAAGGTGTCGCTGGCAGAGAGCTTTGGCCTGAATGCCTTCAAGCTCTTCAAGCGCCGCCAGATGGCACTGTTCTTCATCTTCTCTGCACTGCTGGGCATGTGCCTGCAGGTGACCAACGGCTTTGCAGGTCCCTTCCTGACGAGTTTCAAGGGTATTCCTGAGTTTGCCGATTCCTTTGCTGCCAACAATGCTACCATGCTGACCTCTATCTCTCAGATTAGCGAGGCCTGCTGCATCCTGCTGATACCGTTTTTCCTGAAGCGCTTCGGCATCAAGGTTGTGATGTTGATGTCGCTCTTCGCATGGGTATTCCGCTTCGGATTCTTCGGCATTGGCGACCCCGCCATGCCTGGCGTTATCTTCTTCATTCTCTCCTGTGTCGTCTATGGTGTCGCCTTCGACTTCTTCAACGTCTCGGGTGGTATCTTCGTTGACCAAGAGTGCGATTCCAAGATCAAGGCTTCTGCTCAGGGATTGTTCATGATGATGACGAATGGTATTGGAGCTACCGTTGGTACGCTGGCTGCCGGAGAGGTGGTTAACAGCTTCTGCTCCTGGGAGGAGTTCACGGTCAATGGCTCCAAGCAGAGTTTCCTCGTGGGTGATTGGCAGACCTGCTGGTTTACCTTTGCAGCCTTTGCGCTGGTGGTAGGCGTTACCTTCGCTTTGGTCTTCAAGCCTGAAAAGAAACCTATTACCGAAGTCAAACATTAGAGTGTGAGAGCAGGTTTTTCTCCTTTTAACTGTTGATAGATTATGAAGGAAGTCAGATTTTTCTACGTGCCCGATGCGGCAACAGCTACGGAGCTGCCGACGGACGAAGCTATGCATGCCCTGCGGGTGCTTCGTCTGAAGGCTGGCGATGAGATGATGCTGATGGACGGACAGGGAAACTATTATCGTGCCGAGGTGACGCTGGCTCATACACATCATTGTATGTATGCCATCAAAGAAGTGTTGCCACAGCCCAAGCAATGGCAGGGACGCGTCCATCTTGCCATCGCTCCGACAAAGATGATAGATCGCATGGAGTGGATGGCGGAGAAAGCTGTAGAGATTGGCCTCGACGAACTGTCGTTCGTCAACTGCCAGTTCTCCGAGCGGCGCGTCGTCAAGATTTCGCGCATGGACAAGATCGTCATTGCTGCTACCAAGCAGAGTCATAAGGCTTGGAAGACGCAGGTAAACGAGATTGTACCCTTCAACGAATTTATCCGGCTGCCACACCCATGCCGAAAATATATTGCCCATTGCTATGAGGAGGTGCCACGAACCTACCTGTTCGACGAGCTTCGCAAGCCTTCCGACCAGCAGGACGCCTTGGTGCTGATAGGTCCTGAGGGCGATTTCTCCATTGGCGAGGTGAAGACTGCCGTGGCTTGTGGTTTCCAGTCCGTACACCTGGGAGCTAGCCGCCTTCGTACTGAGACTGCCGGACTTTCGGCAGTGATGATGATGCAACTGTCCAAAGAACCATAAAATATAAACAACAAATAAACCAAACGAACATGACTGATGAAAAAATCATGGCTACCATCAAGCCTGACGGCGAATGTTGGCAGCCGGAACTGGAGAAAATGCCACGTGAGGAACTGAGAGCGCTGCAAGTGAAGAAGCTCCGTGAGACTATCAACATCGCATTGAAGTCTCCTTTCTACAAGAAACGCCTGGGTGACTTAGGCATCACTGCCGATTCCATTCAGACACCTGAGGACGTCCGCAAGATTCCTTTTACCACCAAGCAAGACCTGCGCGACCACTATCCCTTTGGTTTCGTGGGAGGCAACATGGACGATGCCATCCGCATCCACTCTACCAGTGGCACGACGGGCAATCCCATCGTTGTGGTATATAGTGAACACGATATTGCCTCCTGGGCAAACATGGTGGCACGTAACCTTTATATGGTTGGTTGCCGCAAGAACGACGTCTTCCAAAACTCCAGTGGCTACGGCATGTTTACCGGAGGTCTCGGCTTTCAGTATGGTGCCGAGTGGCTGGGAGCAACCACCGTTCCTGCCGCCGCCGGTAACTCCAAGCGTCAGATTAAGTTCATCAAGGATTTTGGTACTACGTGCCTGCATGCCATTCCTTCCTATGCCATCCGCCTGGCAGAGGTGTTCCAGGAGGAAGGCATCGACCCGCGAAGCACCAAGCTGCGTACGCTCTGCATCGGTGCCGAGCCTCATACTGAGGAGCAGCGCCGCCGTATCGAGCGCCTGCTGGATGTCAAGGCCTACAACTCCTTCGGCATGACGGAGATGAATGGTCCTGGCGTTGCCTTCGAGTGTAAAGAACAGTGCGGCATGCACCTGTGGGAAGACAACTACATTCTGGAAATCGTAGATCCCGATACTTTTGAACCATTACCCGATGGTGAAGTGGGAGAGATGGTGCTCACCACGCTCGATCGTACGATGATGCCTATCCTGCGCTATCGTACCCGCGACCTGACGCGCATCATCCCTGGCGAGTGCAAGTGCGGACGTACCCATCGCCGCATCGACCGCATCAAGGGACGTACCGACGATATGTTTATCATCAAGGGCGTCAACGTATTCCCCATGCAGGTGGAGAAGATTCTCGTGCAGTATCCGGGCTTGGGCAGCAACTACCTCATTACCCTCGACACCGAGGACGATAACGATATCATGACGGTAGAGGTAGAGCTCGACGGCCTGACGACCGATGTCTATCCGGAGCTGCAGAAGATGACCCGCGACATCCAGCGTGCGCTGAAGGACGAAATCCTGCTCACGCCGCGTGTGAAACTCGTCAGGAAGGGCACCCTGCCTCAGAGTGAGGGTAAGGCTGTCCGCGTTCGTGACTTGCGAGTGGGGAGGGGATAGTAATGGTGAAGAAAGGACTGTCCCTTGCCTTGCTGCTACTGCTGACCGTTTCCGCTATTGCTCAGCAGAAGATGCGTGATGTCATCAGCACCATGCCCGACTCGTTGGCACCTTACCTGACGGAGAACAACCGTCTGGATATGATCGACTTCAAGGAAGCCAACATGAAGGCTGAGGTGCATAACGCCTTTGAGGGAAAGACAGAGTTGATGGTGCTGACCGACAGCTACGCTTCCATCACGCTGAACGAGGCGCACCGCCTGCAGCTGCGACTGCTCGACGTCGCTGCACCGGTCGATAGCTGTCAGCAAATCCTATGCGTCGTCGATACTTATGGCCGCGATATTCACGACAGTTCGGTGCGCTTCTTCTCGCTGCGCTGGCGACACTTGCCCACCGACCGTTATGTTTCGCTGCCTGCTACGACGTTCACTGCCGAACTTTCCGACCAGCAGCCTACGCTGCTACTCAACGTCCTCGACTATCTCGATGCACCGGCAACAGATGAGCAGAAACGTCCCGAGGGGTTGCAAATAAATCTTAAATGGATAGACGATACTTTTAAGTAAAGTTAAATATCTAAAGTAAAGTAGCGATAAAAGTTGTAGTTTGAAAGAAAAACACTAATTTTGCGACGTGTTTTTCATGGTATTAGATTATTAAGGTTAATTCAAAGATTGGTTGTCGTGAGACAATCAATTTTTTTTGTATTCCCCCAACCCCCAACACCCATCACCCATCACCCATCACCCATCACCCACCACCCACCACCCAACAAAAAAAGGAATCCTTACGGACTCCCTTTGTGTTTGGAATAAATTATTTTGTTGTTTACCTTAGGCTTGAGCTTCTGGAATTACAGAAACATAGCTCTTGTCACGGCGGCCCTTGTGGAACTGAACAGTTCCGTCCACCAGTGCATAAAGCGTATCGTCCTTACCCATAGCAACGTTCTCGCCTGCATTGTGCTTAGAGCCACGCTGACGAACGATGATGTTGCCTGCTACTACCTTCTGACCGCCAAAAATCTTCACGCCCAGTCGCTGAGCAGCACTCTCACGGCCGTTCTTAGAACTACCTACACCTTTCTTATGTGCCATAATGTTGTTCCTCCTAAATTTTAAGCGATTACTGATTTAACTTCTACCTGGGTGTACTGCTGACGGTGACCGTTGCGCTTGCGAGAGTCCTTACGACGCTTCATCTTGAACACGATGACCTTCTCACCCTTTACGAGCGGATTAACCACTTCGCATACTACCTTTGCACCACTTACGGTGGGCGCACCTACCTGTACTGAGCCTTCTTTGTCGACAAGCAGTACCTTGTCGAATTCAACAGTTTTACCGGCTTCCACATCTTTCATGTGGTTCACGAAGAGCTTCTTGCCCTCCTCAACCTTGAACTGCTGACCGTTGATTTCTACAATTGCGTACATTGTTGTTTTTTAATTGTTTAACGGGTTTTTCTGCCTGGCGTGTCGCTTCGTGCAACAGCTTGTTTGAGCCAAAACAGACCAAATCGGCTGCAAAGGTACAAATTACTGCGCAAATAACCAAATAAATTTTGGTTTATTTTTGTTTTTAGTCGTTTGTGTGTTAGGTGTTGGGTGTTGGGTGTTGGGTGTTGGGTGTTGGGTGTTAGGTGGTGGGTGTTGGGGTAGGGGGCAGGGGGAAACAAAAAAAGAAGTCGTGATGACTTCTTCTTTGTGACTCCCGCGGGATTCAAACCCACAACCTTCTGATCCGTAGTCAGATGCTCTATTCAGTTGAGCTAGGGAGCCGTCCCTTTTTTTCTAAGCGAGTGCAAAGGTACGCACTTTTTTGCTAACCACCAAATATTTTCTCCACTTTTTTCGAAAATCTTTCGAGGTGCCTGGCGGATTCGAACCGCCGTAGACGGTTTTGCAGACCGTTGACTAAGCCACTCATCCAAGGCACCAGTAGATTATTAAAGAGCGATGCGCTCATCAGCTCTTCTTTTAAGCGGATGCAAAGGTACACACTTTTTTGCTAACCACCAAATTTTTGGCAGTTTTTTTTCATTTCACAGCCAGAACAGGGGTCTTTTTCTCCTTTTATCAGCTGCACAACGCGTCTAATGGCATAAACGGAGGCAACAATCAGCAGTATGGCAACGACGGCCCATTGTATATTCATCTTTCAGCTCTAAATTAGAAATTAGGAATTAGAAATTAGAAATTATGATTACCTGTAAACCGTAAACCGTAAACTGTAAACTGTAAACCGTAAACTGTAAACCGTAAACTGTAAACCGTAAACCGTAAACTGTAAACCGTAAACTGTAAACCGTAAACTGTAAACCGTAAACTGTAAACCGTAAACTGTAAACCGTAAACTGTAAACCGTAAACTGTAAACCGTAAACTGTAAACTGACTCTCAACTCTCAACTCTCAACTCTCAACTTTCAACTCCCTCCCTCACAGGGAGGGCCGGGGTGGGTCTCCCTTTAACTCCTCAGTTTCTTCAGCAGCACTTTGTTGATGGCCTGAATTTTCCGTCCGCTTTTGGTGATGTCCTCGCGTACATTATTTATATTATTAAAGAGATCGCTGAAGGCGTTCAACAGTTGGTTGGGCTGTGCCGTGTCTTCGCTGGCGTTGGGGTTCGTGACGATGCGCAGCCCCAAGGGCTCTATGTGAATGTCGATGTCCTCGCCAGTCATGATGGGGTCACCGTCATAGTGAATGGCTCCGGGATGCTTGCGGTGGATGTGTATCGACTTCGTGCGGAAGGTCTTGATTTTCGAGTTGTTGCTCAGCGTCTTCATAAACAAGTCGGCGGCAATCTGTGGCGCGTCGAGCACGCTGAAAGGCTCCATGATGATCACGTCCAGCAGTCCGTCCTTCATCGTAGCCCCCGGGGCGATGTAGGCATTGTTGCCGTATTGCGACGCGTTGGCACAAGCAATGAGGAACGCCTTGTTGTAGATGACACCCTGGTCGTCAACTATCTCGTAAGTCTCAGGCTGGTATTTCAGTCCTTCCTTCAGCACGTTCTCCACATAGGTGATAGGTCCTCGCTTTCCCGCTTCCGCGAATTTCAGTGAGATGAAGGCGTCGAATCCCATGCCGCAGGTGCAGAAGAACGGCAGGTCGTTGATAACGCCGTAGTCGAACTGTTGAATCTGGCATTCGTTGATGATGTCGAGTGCCTTCACAGCATCCATGGGAATGCACAAATGGCGAGCCAGTCCGTTGCCGGAGCCCGAGGGGATGATGCCCAGTGCCGTATTCGTATGCACCAGCGAGCGAGCCACCTCGTTCACCGTTCCGTCACCACCTACCGCTACTACCACGTCAGCATGGTTGGCAGCACTCTGTCGAGCCAGTTCCGCAGCGTGGCCGCTATATTCCGTAAACACCGTCTCGTAGCTCAGCCGTTCCTTGTCCAGCCGAGCCTCTATCAGTTCAGGAATGTCGTCCTTATGTCTCGTTCCCGAAATGGGGTTGATGATGAATACGATATGCGTTTTCTTGCTCATTTCTGTTTGCAAATTTACAAAATATTGTTTAAAATAGGGCAGAAGATAAAATAAAATTAAGTAAAAATGAGAAATATCTTGTTTTTTATGCACTATTTTATAAAAAATGTGTAACTTTGCAGTCTGAAACTAAAAAGTAGCCTGTGCTACACCTATAATTTATATGGGACAATTACAAGAAAAATACAAACATTATCGTGAGCCTCAGAAGTTTATGGAGGCTGACGTATATCCCTATTTCCGTGCCATCGAAGGTAAGCAAGGCACCGAAGTAGAGATGGGTGGACACAAAGTTTTGATGTTCGGATCTAATGCCTACACCGGATTGACAGGCGACCAGCGCATCATCGATGCTGCCAAGGCAGCCCTTGACAAGTATGGTTCCGGTTGTGCCGGTAGCCGTTTCCTCAACGGTACCCTCGATCTGCACGTACAGTTGGAAAAAGAAATTTCCGAGTTTATTCATAAAGAAGACTGCCTCTGCTTCTCCACCGGTTTCTCCGTCAATCAGGGAGTGCTGGCCATGGTAGTAGGCAAGGACGACTACATCATCTGCGACGACCGCGACCACGCATCCATCGTTGATGGCCGCCGTCTGTCCTTTGCCAAGCAGCTGCACTACAAGCACAACGACATGGAAGACCTGGAGCGCGTGCTGCAGAAGTTGCCCTACGACGCTATCAAGCTGATAGTCGTTGATGGCGTATTCTCTATGGAAGGCGACCTTGCCAAGCTGCCCGAAATCGTAGAGCTGAAGCACAAGTACAACTGCTCCATCATGGTGGACGAGGCTCACGGACTGGGCGTCTTCGGCGACCACGGCCGTGGCGTCTGCGACCACTTCGGACTGACTGACGAGGTTGACCTCATCATGGGAACCTTCTCCAAGTCACTCGCCAGCATTGGCGGTTTCATCGCTTCCGACTGGGACACCATCAACTTCCTGCGCCATACCTGCCGCACCTACATCTTCTCAGCTTCCAACACCCCTGCAGCCACCGCCGCAGCCATGGAAGCCCTGCACATCCTGCAGAAGGAGCCCGAGCGCATCGAAGCTCTGTGGAAGGTCACCAAGTACGCCCTGAAGCGCTTCCAGGAAGAAGGTTTCGAGATTGGCGAGACCGAGAGCCCCATCATTCCTCTCTACGTCCGCGACGTTGACAAGACCTTCCTCGTCACCTCCCTGGCGTTCAAGGCAGGCGTCTTCATCAACCCCGTCATTCCTCCCGCATGTGCCCCGCAGGACACCCTCGTGCGCTACGCCCTCATGGCCACCCACACCGAGGAGCAGGTAGAGCGTTCCGTCAAGGCGTTGAAGAAGATTTTCGTCGAGCAAGGAATCATCAAGTAAAGAAGTATAGAGATAAAGAGTGAAGAGTTAAAAAACATAAAGCGAAAGCAAATTCTTCACTCTTCATTCTTCACTCTTCGCAATATTTTGTACCTTTGCACCCGCTTTCATCGAGGTGTAGCGCAGTTGGTAGCGTTCCTGGTTTGGGACCAGGCTGTCGCAGGTTCGAGTCCTGTCACCTCGACACACGCAAGTGTCCGTCATCGTCTCCCCATCTTGGGGAGACTTTTTTACACCTTTCGCAACTTGCTTAAGTACCTCTCGCAAGTAGCTTAAGTACCTCTCGCAAGTAGCTTAAGTACCTCTCGCAAGTTTCATCTACTGACTTTGCAGCAGACAAATATACTTAATGCCGAGAAATTCTCTAGAGAATTTACCCGCGAAAGCCGTTCTCGATTGATGCGAAAGCCGTCCTCGTCGATGAATTCTCTAGAGAATTTCAAGCCTTACTTACCTTTTGCTTTTTACATCTCGTCACTATCGCCCTTGCACGGGCTACTCTCGTCGTTCATGTAAGCCTGATTTATAGTCGAACTTACTCCGTCTCGGCAAAAAAAGAACAAATTCTTTTGTTTTGCTCTCGACTTTTCGTAACTTTGCAGAATGAAATACAGAATAAAGAAAGAAACCAAGACAAATCTTCCTACTTTCGGTAAATATAAGGCTGTTGCCGTTCATCAGCAGGAAATCAGTGGCAGGCAAGTTATCAAAGAGGCTGCTCGTCGCTCCGGTTGCCACGAAGGAGATATCATTGCCGCTCTCGTTAGCGTATCAGAAGTCGTCAACAATCATTTGCGCACCGGTGACAAAGTACGCCTTCCGGATTGGGGCCTCATGAAACTGGAGATTGAGAGCGAAAAAGTTGATAAGCCCGAAGATTTCAGTGCCAAGAAACACATCCGCAACGTTCGTCTCCACTTCATTCCAGAGAGCTACGATGGCTCCCAAGCCCTCTATAAAGACATTCATTTCGAGAAAGACAAGACGGTCTATTCCGAGTAAGTGCTCACCGATTTTGGCTGATACTTATTCCCTTGGCAGATATGACTATACAGGTGACATACAGGAGAACCGGGAGACTGTCAATGCGTGTCGTGAAGAACGGCGATGTACATGTGTCTGCACCCTTTGGTATGCCCAAGAAAGAGGTGGAGCGGTTCATCGAGGAACACCGCGAGTGGATTGCCGAGGCACGGAAGAAAACCTGCGAGAGCCAAAAGTGTAGGGCTAACTTTTATCATCAGCTACCGCTAAAGACAAGGGAAGAGCGTGACAATGCCCTGCTGCGTTTGAAAGCCCTAATAGAGCCGATGGTGGAAAGTCACTCCAGAGAGATGGGCGTGAAGCCATCAGCTATCCGTTATAGGGCGATGATTTCACGTTGGGGTGTCTGCCATGTAAGGAACAAGTCCATCTGCTTCTCACTCTATCTGCTGCTGTTGCCGGAATGGTGCGTTGAGCACGTGGTGGTTCATGAACTGTGCCACCTGTTGGAACCCAGTCACAATGCCCATTTCCATGCACTGATGGACAAGTTCTTCCCTCGTTGGAAAGAAGCTAGAAGAACGATGCACCAAATATGTAAAATGGATGATGGCGAATAGTCGCTTCTCACTTCAACCTTTTCTCGCTGTGTTCACTTTACTACGCACCAACTGAAATCAACGAAAATCTTACATATCTTCCATGGATAAGCCTCCCTTGGTGACTTCTTTACCACGGAATAATCGTCGTTTCATTTCTGTGACTTTTTCTTCCAACCGGGCAGGGGAGTACTTCTTTGGATTACGTTTCACTTCATAGGCTTCAATGTTGCCATCAAGTGTTTCGGCTACAATGTCAATCTCGAAGTCATCCTTGTCGCCCTTGGAGTTGACGCCATTCGGTTGCCACCAACCGCCAATCTGCTTGTATCTACAACTCTCCATCATCTTCTGACGGAACCAGCGTTCCAGTGCTATGCCAGAGAAAGTAGTATAGTCTTCGGTCATGATGCGCTCCAATGCTGGCATGTTCTGCAGTTCGATGAGAGCAGCATATCTATTGATATAGCGGAACCAGAAACGAAAGAAGTTGTCCTGTATCTCATAGCGCACCGTCTGGCTGCCTTCTTTAGCGCCTATCGGTCGCTTCTTCTTGATAATACCGTATTTCTCCTCCAGAATTTTCATCTGTCCACCGAGGCTTTTCATCCCAAGCGCCCCCTCAATCTCGCTTTGTGTGACATCGCCGTGAGCTATCTGGTCGAGGATGCTGAAATACGTGCCATACTGCTTGCCGAACTCCTGGATGAGTATCTTCTTGCCTTCATCCACAAAGTAACTGTCGCCGCTTGAACATACATAGTGGATCATCTTTTTTACGTTTGTACATCCATTGTTCATCAGAAGCTCAATATAACGGGCCACACCGCCAGTGATGGTCCAGAGGGCCAGAAGGTCTTCCGAAGTGTAGTTAGGCTTGTAGTCGCCAAGTATTTCTTTGATGGTTTCCGTGTTGAAAGGCTTTAGCTTGATTGTGCTGTCATCTCTGCCAAAGAGCGGCTGCTCTTCGTCTTTGAAAATCTTCTCCATCATGCGGAAGATGGAGCCAGACACGATCAGGCATACGTTGGTCTGCTTCTTGTATGCGTCCCATAATTCTTGTATGTCGCTGAAGATGCCAGCATTGATGTTGTCAAACTCCTGAAACTCATCGATAAAGAGTGTGAAACGCCTGCGTTTTCCTATCTCCAGTATCATTTGAAAGAGTTCACGAAACGAACTCATTCCGTCAGGAACAAACTCGCCGAGTTTTTCGCACACCTCCTGCACAAAGCTTCTGACGAGAACTGTTTCCGTCTTTCTGCCAACGAAGAAATACAGTCCTGGCGCATTATCCTGTGTCTCACTCATCAGTCGATACACAAGACTTGTCTTACCCACGCGCCTTCTGCCCGTGAGTACCACAAATCGTGAATAATCGTTGTACGCCTGACGCTGCAATTCCCTGAGCTCGTTCATTTCGCGTACTCTATCATAGAATTTCTTCATATAATTTTATGGCTATAAATTTTACCGCTATAACATTTCGATGCAAAGGTAGATGATTTTATTTAATATAACAAACATTTTGGTAAAAATCTGCATTTTATATTAATTGGTTAGGGTAAAACTCCGATAAAATGCGTTAAATGTTCATACTTATTCCGATAAAATGCACATTGTGACGCACTTCATCAGTCGATCTATTGGGATTTATTTGTTGTTTTTGCTTTCAAAATTTGTTAAAAGACCAATATTTTTGCCTGTTTGCTCATATTTTTAGCAAAACTTGATATTTTCTGCTAAAAAAAAGTTATCTTTGTACCCTATAATATAATAATGTGTAACATGGAAGGTAAAGACTTAAATCGCCTAAAAGTGGTGCTTGCGGAAAAGAAGCGCACCAACAAGTGGTTAGCCGAGCAAATCGGTGTTGACCAAGCCACGGTATCCAAATGGTGTACTAATAGTGCCCAACCAAATTTGGAGAATCTGATGGAGGTTGCCAAATGCCTCGAAGTAAACGTCAATGAACTCTTGAGGATGTAAGAGCAATGAATACGAATCCTCCTTTAGTCCTCCTTAGGTGGTCCTTTGGTTCTCCTTTAGCTTCTATACCGTAGCGATTCCAAGCTGTATCGTAGCAAGGGCGTAGCGTAGGCAGAGTATAACGTAGCATGGACCAAGCTTATACCTTCGGAAATATCTCTAAGATGGTACGGAGATGGAAGAAGGATGCAAGAAGTAAACAAAAATATTAAAAACGAAATATAACTCTGATGGATTACAACAATGGATTCATATTACAGAAAAAGATGGTGAGCTCCAATCGTTCGGTGGACTGGTCGTTGCCCAATGACGGGATGACCATTTCTGTGTCAGCATGTGCACCTATTTTCTATTTCACCCGTTCGCAGAACAACGACTCCACGAACATCATTATCATCAGTCCCCGCTCGAGCTCGCTCGCTTGCTACCATCGGGACGCAAGAACTACCACCGGATTATCCACAAGAACAATCCAAGGTTCAATCGCAAAAAGTTCCAGTTTGAGTTTGATAATGGTGAGGTGCTGAGGCTGAAGTTGTATGAACATTTGAAGACGTAAAACAAAAAATGTATCCATATGGCGGACAAGGATAAACTGATTAAGGTTGCAAAAGAGTTGAATGAACTCTATAAGAGAAAAAAGGCAGCTCTTCCATATTCAATCAATGTCATAAGAGAGCTTCATGCCAACGAGAACGCAAATTCACGTATTTTGCGCGGTTTGCTGCAATACTCTCACAATGGTCAGTATCCTATTTTACAGAGTTTTATCGAACGCTTGCGAACGATAGCAGATTGTCCCATTGATATTTCCGTTCAGAATCCTGTACTGACAAACGAACAGGACAACAGAATAGATTTGTTGATTAAAGAAATAAAATCATATGCAATCATTGTAGAAAATAAAATCTGGGGAGCGACTGATCAGGAGGAGCAAATAGAAAGATACATTGACTATGTTATAGACCTTGGTATTCCCAAACGTGGTATTTTCGTTGTATATCTAACTCTCGATGGCAACAAAAAGGTTACTGATGAAAGTTTGACCGACAAGGCAAAGAAATATCTTGGATGCTCTAACAAAAGCAACGGCCGCTTTATTCGTATGAATTTCAAGGATGATATTATGCCTTGGCTTGATACGCTTTTAGATTTAGAAGAAATACGAAAAGAGCCATTGTTGTCCTCGTCAATAACTCTGTATGTTGATTTTCTGAAGGAATACTTCGATGCGCGAGAAGAGGATGTCAAAATTGAAAATGAATTAGAAAAACAGCTTATGGATACGCTTCAAGCCAATAATCTAAAGGAGCTTCTCAACACATGGGAAGATGTTGATAAATTGCAGGAAATAGTTAGCTCAGCAGCGAATAAAAAAATAGAAAGAATCAGCAAACAGAAGATCTGCGATGCACTTGAAAAAAAAGGTTATCATATCAGAGCTTACGATTTCCGATATGATTACTTTGACCTTGAGGCGGACATTCCTGAATGGGAGAATTGCTGGTGGGCAATGGAAAGTGATAAAGGGAGACTTTTTTCTGGTGTTTGGCGCAATCCGGAGAAAACAGTTGCAAAGAAATATATAGCCATGCTTAATGATGTCTTTGATAATTCTGACGATGGTTATATAGGATGGAATTGGCATAAAGATTATGAGCTAAATGATGAGTTTTGGATTGATATTGAAACCCATTCAAGGAAGTTCGTTAACTTTGTTGTCAATGAGATAGAACGGGTACGCAAGGAGACAAAAGGAATAAAGTTATGAAAATAAATTCTTAACTTTGTAGTGATATAGCACTTAAAGCTATGTTGTAAACGACGCAATATTATGGAAGAGAAAAAAAGACTAACGGCAACGAAAGCGGCAATAGCCAAATTTCGTGAGGAGCACCCGACTTTTACTGATGATTATCTCGCATCATCAGTAGAAAGAACGTACCCAGATTTATATCTGGATAATTTGAACGTTGCTGTTGAGATTGTCAAGGAACTATACAGGCGACAGGAGGAACTTACTGATGAAAGTTTTATTGCCCTGCTGCGTGAGATGACGGAAGGCAGAAAACTGGTAAGATATGGAAAAGAGGTTATCAAGACGGGTCAGATTATGGCCAAAGTACATCAGTTATTGGATGAGGTTTATCATGATGCTCACGAGAAGACTGTCTTCTGGTCTCAATATCCTTTGTCTCAGGATTCTGATGTAAAACTGCATTTCGAGGAACTATGTAAGCAGAAAGGGACGTACACTTGCTCAACAGCTATATTCGGAGTTTAATAACAGAGCTCTATATGAAGCTGGTGAACTAAGTGGATTCATCCTGCCTTTCCATTGTTATTCAGAGCCAAATGGCGACGTTGTATTCACCAAAAACAGACGAACGAAAGAAGACTATGACGAGAATGGGGAACCTGTAATAAATGAGGAAAATGTTGTTAAACATTTGTCTAGTGACATAAAGAATACAGGTTCCGCAAAAGGAGGGTGTCTGGGAATAATCATCATTGGTATAGTTCTTTTTTCGCTTATCGCTTTCATGTAGTTGTTATGGCAAAGCTGACCACCAAAGAATTCATCAAGAAGGCCCGAGAGGTGCATGGGGATAAGTATGATTATTCCAAGGTGGAGTATGTGAATAAAAAAACTAAGGTTATTATTATTTGCCCTGTCCATGGTGATTTTCCACAATCTCCTGTGAATCACATACGCGGAAATGGATGTCCTAAATGTGCAAAAATTAATGCGGTAAAGAAAATCACGATTTGGACATATGATGCGTGTTTCAAGGAAGCAAAGAAGTACTCATACCGAGGGGACTTTGAAAAGGGTAGTCCGAGAGCATATTCAGTAGCAAGAACCAATAATTGGCTGAAAAATTTTGAGTGGCTGACTACAATCAACAAACCTTTGGGCTATTGGACCAAAGAACGAGTATTTGAGGAAGCCCGCAAATACACAAAGAAGCACCTTTTCTCCAAAGGGTGTAGAGGGGCATACGGTGCAGCAGAAAGGAACGATTGGTTGAAAGAAATGACATGGTTTGAGCAACCTAGTCCGAACAAACCGCGAGTATGGTCGAAAGAGGCTGTTTTTGCTTTGGCGGAGCAATTTGAGACAAAAACAGAGTTTCGCGAAGCAAACAAGGGAGCATACAATGTTGCATGGAAAAATGGTTGGCTTGAAGAGATGGATTGGCTTGACACATCAGTCCGAGAACCATATACAAAAGAAGAAGTCTTAACCATAGCTAGACAATATAATACGAAAATTGACTTTAGAAAGGCAATCCCAAACGTATACAATTGTGCGCAAAAGAAAGGTTGGCTTGAAGAAATGACATGGTTTGTGACTGCACGAAAATATGATAGGCATAGCTACTGTATATATGTCTATACTGATGAAAACAACAAGGTTGCTTATGTTGGATTGACTGTAGATAAGAAGAGAAGACATTATAATCATTCTACAGGATATGATAGAGGGGGAAAAGTCACGAAGTCGCCAGTTTATCAGTATTTTCAATCAATAGACAAACCAGTACCTAATCCCACGTATCTTGAAGAACGATTAACGGCAAGTGAAGCAAGGGAGAAAGAACATGACTGGTTAGTGAAATACCAAGGAATGGGATACATGCTCCTCAACAAGGGCAAAACAGGAGCAGGAATTGGTTCTTTAGGAAGCGCTGCTATTAAATGGACCAAGCCCAAGGTTTTTGAAGAAGCACGGAAGTATCAATCAAGATCTGAGTTTGCTGCAAAATGTGCAGGAGCTTATACGGTTGCAACAAAAAGAGGATGGATTGAACAAATGTCCTGGATGAAGGAGAAGTGGTCTCATCCAACGCCAAAGTGGACAAAAGAGACTGTATTTGAGGAATCAAAGAAATACTCAACAAGACGCGAGTTTGAAGAGAATGCATCTAGCGCATACTCTAAAGCCTTACAACATTCATGGCTTGATGAGATGACATGGTTGGAATTAAAGCGGAAATCTTGGACAAAAGAAGAAGTGTTTGATGAATCAAAAAAATATAATAGTAGAGCAGCTTTTTCAAAAGGTGCTCCAGGAGCCTATGGTATAGCTCGTAGAGAAAAATGGCTTGATGAAATGCCGTGGTTAGTTGTAAGGACAACATACGATTCTATGAAGGATTCTATCTTTGATGAAGCGAGGAAATATTATTCCATAGAAGAGTTTAAAAAGGGCAATCCTGACTTTTATGCTATAGCATTGAAAAAGAGATGGCTGAAGGAAATGATATGGTTAGACCCTGTTCGTCGACTTCAGTTGACCAAAGAAGAAGTTTTCAATCTCTCAAAACATTATAAATCCAAGGCTTCCTTTTATAAGGGTAATAGGGATGTATATTACTACGCGAAAAAGAATGGATGGCTTGATGAAATGACTTGGTTTATAACGCCACATGGGAAATGGACAAAAGAAGAAGTATTCGAAGAATCTCGAAAGTACTCATCGAGAAAAGATTTTGAAAATGGTTCAAGAGGAGCATACAGCGCTGCAAGAACCAATAAATGGCTCGATGAAATGCCATGGTTGGTGAGAATTCATCATGATATCTGGACAAAGGAAGAAGTCTTTGAAGAGTCAAAGAAGTATTCATCACGCAAAAAGTTTTCTGAAGGAAATGGAACAGCGTATGGCATAGCGAGAAGGAAAAAATGGTTGGATGAAATGCCGTGGTTGGTGTTAACACCCATCAAGTGGACACGAGATACCGTTTTCGAAGAATCTCATAGATATAAGTCACGTGGTGAGTTTCAGAAAAAGGGACGTGGTGCATATGCTGTTGCCCAGAAAAACAAATGGCTTGACGAGATGACTTGGCTAAAGCCTCAATTAAAAACATGGAACAAGGAAAAGGTCATTGAAGAAGCTATGAAGTATTCAACTAAAGTTATGTTTCATAATAAATCAAGTGTTGCATACAGAGTAGCATTACGTAATAAATGGATGGATGAGATTGCGGAAATTGTGGGATGGAAATGAATATGAGCAAAGAGATAACACTTAAAGATATTCTCTCTATTGTAGAAAAGGTTCAGAAACTGACTGAGTTCTGCTACAATGATACTAAGTCAAATCGTTTTGTTGCATTAAACGATTTGACTAGAAAAATTAGAGCTTGTTTAAATGCCATTTATCTACTTCCACTCGACAAGTATGCTGTATTGTGTGTACCAGCAAATTTGATGTATCGTTGTATTATTTCGGACTTAATAACATCGTTATTTATTGCCGTTATAGACGATTCACGGTTTGATGAGGTTATGCACATAATGGATATTGATTTTGTAAAATCTTTAAAGAATTCCCTAGATGCGAATATCGAAATCCGTAAAGAAACATACCCAGAAGAGTCTGACGATTTTGATGAACTAAGTCAAAACTATCAAATTAAAGTGTATGATGATTTAAAAGATTGTCTAAGTTCCAGAAAAGGTGAAGAATGGGAAATAAAAATAGCAAAGCCCGTCTTCATTAATGGTATTGCCTACACAGGTCAGATTAGACAAATGTACGACATTTTAAAGACGCTTGACTATGACGTGAGGGCTCTTGCTTCTGTCTATCAATATTATAGGCTATTTTCCCAATCAGAGCACTACTCTTTGAAAGGGCGGATTTTCAACTACAATCAAAAACTTTATGAAAAGTATTATAACAAGATACACGGCTATGTCTATCTCATTGAGGGATATATCAACAATAAATTAAATCACGGGACAGTTCTTTGATCCGCTGAAGATGGCTGAGGTAAGAGGGCTGATGTTTGATGTATGATGGCTGATAGTATTACGGAGGCACGAAATAAGAACGGATTAAAAGCTTTATACGAAATATGGACAAAGAGAATAAATTGATACTGTACAAGGATGATGAAGGCAGGGTGAGTGTGAATACTCGTTTTGCTGATGAGGATGTTTGGTTGACGCAGGCACAATTGGTGGAGATATATCAATCGAGCAAGTCAAATATCAGCGAGCATCTGACAAACATTTTTGCAGACAAGGAACTGGAGCAAGATGCAGTTGTTCGGAAATTCCGAACAACTGCCGCAGATGGCAAAAACTATCAGGTTTTGCATTACAATCTTGATGTAATCATAGCCCTTGGCTATCGTGTACAGTCGCCTATTGCTGTACGCTTCCGTCGCTGGGCTACACAGCGTTTGCACGAGTATATCCAGAAAGGATTCACGATGGACGACGAGCGGTTGAAAAATCTTAATGGTGATTCGGATGTTGATGACCCAATCAGGAGTTAAAACAAATTTAGCATATGATAGATAAGAACGAAATTACCCGTCGGTTGCAGGAATGGATCGATCAGATGGAGAAAAGTGGTAAGCACGTGGACCTGGATGACATTAATCGCCATCTAGGTGAAATCATGCATGCACAAAACGCTGCTCCAAAGCCGAATTTCAATGGATTCTCATCTGAGCAGATGCACATGATGCTCTATAGGCCATTAGAAGTGGGGTGTCCTGTACAACTACGTCGATTAACAGAGGAGCAGATGGAACAGATTCCCGTCATGCGACAGGCTCTGCATCTGATGAATGAGTTGAGCGAAAAGGAATTGAAACTCACGTCACAGGGATATATACCTCCAAAGACGGTTGCCGAACTCTACGAATTAGGGAGTCATAGTTGGAGCACTGACTGGTACAAACAGAAGAGCGAACCGAAAACAGAAGAAGTGCAGGTACTCAGGGTCGCGTTGAAAGAGTGCGGGCTCATCAAGACTCGTGTCGGAAAGTTGTCACTAACGGCTAAGGGTAAGCAATTACTTGCTGACCATAATGAACTGATGCGGACGATAATTCTGTTTCTTTTCAAGGATTACAATACAGGTTGGCTTGATATGTATGAAGACAACGAAGTGGGTAATTTAGGACGACTGTATTCTTTATGGCTTCTGCATCACTATGGCAAGGATTGGCGCGACACGAGATTCTATGCTGATGAGTATAGCAAAGCTTTCCCAATGCTAAATGCTGGACATGGGTATGAATATAGAGTATTCAACCGTTTGTTCCGTTTTATTGGCCTCTGCGAGATAAACGAAAGCGATGAATTTAAGGGAAAGAACTGGGGAAAAGAAGCCCGTAAGACGGAAATACTCGACCTGATGTTTACCTTTGAAGAGCCTATATAAACCCACTACTTTCCCACGCACTAGATTTTCATAATTGATAATCAGTGCTTTAGCCTCAAAAAAGTAGGAAACTCGAAATCCTCCGGACTTAGCAACTCCATGTCTATCAGGTGTGTATGTCCTTTTATACTATGAATTGACCGATTCGTTGAATAGTTTTGGCAGAATAAAGGTTTCTCCGTACCTTTGCTTAGCAAATTCAAAAAACAAGTATGATGAAACAGACAAGAAAGATGTTGCTGCTATTGGCCCTGCTGATTCCGGCAGGAGCAATGGCACAGGATAATGAACAGGCAATCCAGATGAGCAGACCTGCAAAAGTGAAACGTATGACGTATGAACAGATGACGGAGAAGATGGTCAGCGAACTGCAACTCGACGAGAAACAGACGAAGAAGGTGACGAAGCTGAACAAGAAGTACAAGACGTTGATTGAGGGACAGCAAATGGAACGTCCGCAAGGGCAGCGCCCGCAAAATGGCAATCGTCCAAGTGGCCGACCCAGCGGAGGCGGTGGTATGCCTGGTGGCATGGGTGGCCGTGGAGGTGGATTCGGCGGAGGCATGCGTGGAGGCGGCATGGGAGGCCGTGGCGGTGGTATGCAAGGCGGACCGCGTGGTGGTATGCCTCAGGGTGCCCCTAAAGAGCAGAACAGCTACGACTACGACAAGCAACAGGCGAAATATGACGAGAAGATCAAGAAGATACTCTCCGATGAACAGTACGAAGGATATCTGAAATTGAAACCCCAGTTTGCTTCACAACGCCGAATCCGAGAATTTCTGATGGGAGGGCAGCAGGACTTACTAAGTGACCAAGGTGCTCCTAACGGTATGGGCAGACCTGGAGGTCCTGGCTCTCGCAATACGAACATCACCTATAAAGGAGCCACGGAGCTGAAGACTGGCTCAACAGAGGAAGGAAAGACTTATCAGAGTAGCAAGACCGATGAGAATGCGCTGCTGATATCCACCAAGGAGGCAGTGGCCCTCTCTCAACCCACCATCAGCAAGACCGGCGACTCTGACGGTGGCGACAATTGCAGCTTCTATGGCGTGAATGCAGCCCTGCTTGTAAAAGGTGGCAGTGTAACTACCATCAAGGGCGGCAAGATAACCAGCAATGCCACGGGTGCAAACGGTGTCTTCTCTTATGGTGGAAATGGTGGCAGAAACGGCGGTCAGGGCGATGGCACGACAGTCATCATCGAAGATACAGAGATTATCACTACTGGTGATGGTTCTGGCGGCATCATGACCACTGGCGGTGGCGTGACAAAGGCCAAGAACCTGTCAGTCTGTACCAGCGGAAGGTCTTCAGCTCCCATTCGCACCGATCGTGGTGGCGGCATAGTCACCGTTGAGGGCGGCTCTTATACCAGCAACGGACTTGGCTCCCCCGTTATCTATTCCACAGCCGATGTGACGGTGTCGGATGCCACGCTCACCTCTAACAAGTCAGAAGGTGTCTGCATCGAGGGCAAGAACAGCATCACACTGAACAACTGCCAGATGACCGTCAGCAACACGCAGCGCAACGGTCATGCGCAGTTCCTCGATGCCATCATGATCTATCAGTCGTTCTCAGGCGATGCCGACAGCGGCAACTCTCACTTCACGATGAACGGTGGTTCGCTGACAAACAAGCAAGGTCATCTGTTCCATGTGACCAACACCAATGCCATTATCACCCTGAATGGTGTCACACTGAAGAATGAAGATGCGGCAAATGTGCTGTTGTCAGTTTGTGCCGACGGCTGGCAGGGAGCCGGCAACAAGGCAACCCTCACCGCAAGCCATCAACAGTTAGACGGTACCATCCTTGTAGGCAGCGACTCCGAGTTGACTCTGACATTATCCGACGGTTCCACTTTTATCGGCTGCATCAGCGGCAACATTACCAACGCAGTAGGCAACAGCATATCAACAGAAACGGGGAAGGTGAATGTCACTCTGGGCGATGACTGCACATGGACACTGACTGCCGACACCTATATTACCTCATTCAAAGGTGAAGCTTCACATATTAAAACCAACGGCCATCGATTGTTCGTGGATGGCAAGGAAATGAAAATAACACAATAGGGAAACCACAAATAAATGCACAGCGAAACGTTCCTGTGCATTTATTTGCTGAGCCGTTCCATCGCCGCAGCGTCCAGCCGAAACACCGTACAGTCTGGCCTTGCGTATCTCTACATTTTTCTTCAATCAACAGCACTACGGGGCTCTAAACTACCAAGACCTTTTTAAGTGAATTATTTTATGTGTTTGTTTGCTAAATTGGATTTACCTAATCTCTTTTTTTCGAGAACAGCCACGTTATTCTTTTTGTAGAAAAGGCTTCATCACATGCTTCCCTGTGTTCCAACCCATTGAGAACATCAAAGCGGACATTCCCGCCTTCTTTCTGAATCTGTGATGTAAACCACGTCAAGGCATCATAACTGCGCTCATTGGAACCAACGGTTACATACAACGGAGTTGCTGTAAAATCCGATGGGTATGCCCTATGTGCCTGCCCAGATGCAATAAGGGCAG